>Ga0187892_10002715_pt1 | contig 34363 bp, 29 predicted proteins | sample MA1701073metaG_FD_139345 | JGI IMG/M metagenome (GOLD analysis project Ga0187892, IMG submission 139345) | Bio-ooze microbial communities from a basaltic lava cave in the Kipuka Kanohina Cave System on the Island of Hawaii, USA - MA170107-3 metaG ... | reverse complement strand
GATTGTTCACGACATTTCTGATTTCGCGTCCTCGCCGGACGCTTGGGGGAAATATAGGGGGCGTCGGTTTCACGCCGATTTCACGCAGGGGGTATTTTTGTATTATTTGTTTCAGGCAACCCCGCGTGCGAGGGGGCTTTCCGAGGCGAGAACACCCGCGCCGGCAAACTGATCAGCCATGACGAGCGATACCACAGCGCCGGGCACCGCACCGGGCCACCAGCCTGAACTCAAGCGGGCCATCGGCTCGAAGTTGCTCTTCTTCTTCGTGATCGGCGACATCCTGGGCACCGGGATCTACGCGCTGATCGGCAACGTCGCCAGCCGGATCGGCGGCGCGTTGTGGGTGCCGTTCGTCGGGGCGTTCGTCGTGGCGTTCCTGACCGCGTTCAGCTACCTGGAACTGGTCGGGAAGTACCCGCGGGCGGCCGGGGCGGCGCTCTATACCAACCGCGCCTTCAGGCTCCCGTTCCTCACGTTTCTGGTCGCGTTCGCCGTGATGTGCTCCGGCATCACCTCGGCGTCGTCGGCGTCGCTCGCGTTCGGCAGTGCCTACCTCCGGCAGTTCTGGTCCGCCGCGCCGATCGTGCTGGCCGCGATCGGGTTCATCCTGGTCATCGCGTTGATCAACTTCCGCGGCGTCTCGGAATCGGTGAAGACCAACGTCGTGCTCACCACGATCGAGCTCTCCGGGCTGCTGATCATCATCGGGATCGGGATCTACGCCATCGGCACCGGTGCCGGCGAGCCGGGCCGGCTCACCGAGATCAACCCACCGGCCGACACCGGAGTCCTGCTGGCAGCCACCGCTGCCACCTCGCTGGCCTTTTTCGCGATGGTCGGGTTCGAGGACTCGGTGAACATGGTCGAGGAGACGAAGGATCCGGCCAGGATCTTCCCGCGCTCGCTGCTCTGCGGCATGGCCGGCGCCAGTCTGATCTACGTCCTGGTGGCGATCACCTGCTCGCTGCTGGTTTCGGCCGGCGACCTAACGGCCGCCAAGTCGGGTGCCCTGCTCAGAGTGGTCGAGGTCGGGGCGCCGGGTTTCAACCTCGACATCTTCGCCGCCATCGGGCTGCTCGCGGTAGTCAACTCCGCGTTGATCAACATGCTGATGGCCAGTCGGCTGCTCTATGGGATGGCCAACGAGCGGATCCTGCCGAGGGCCTTCGGCGCGGTGCACCCGTTACGCCGCACGCCGTGGGTGTCCATCCTGGTGACCAGTGCGATCGCCGTCGCGTTGATCTCCATCGCCGGTGCCGACGGCGTGGCCAGGCTCGGCGGCACGACGTCGCTGCTGTTGCTCGTCGTATTCACCGTGGTCAATATCGCCTGCCTGGTGCTTCGCCGGGAAACGGTCGGGCACCAGCACTTCCGGGCGCCCACGTGGGCCCCGGTGCTCGGCGCGGTGCTCTGCGCGTATCTCGCCCTCCCGGTGCTGTCCGGCCGGCCGGCCGACGACTACTACATCGCCATCGGCCTGGTCGCCGTCGGCATGGTGCTGTGGTTCGTGAACCGGCTCTTCGTCGGCAACGTCGAGTTCGACCCGCGAAAGCTGACCAAGGAAGGCGCCGCAGGACCAGCCGACCGGGAATGATCGGGTCCAATTACAAGTCGATTCCGGGCAGTAGAGGCCAAGGCCCGCCTTCTTTAGGCAAACGCTAAGCTCCGGCGCGCGGCTTGTAAGATGCGCTCGGTATCCGGCAGGTAATGGGGCTCCAGCCGGTAGAGCGGCATGATGCAGTCGTAGCCGGCCACCCGTTCGATCGGCGCCTGCAAGGACAACAAGCCCCGCTCGGCGAGTTGGGCGGCGATCTCCGCGCCTACCCCGCAGGTGCGCGCCGCTTCCTGCACGATGACGCAACGCCCGGTCTTGGCGACCGATTCGAGGATGGTCTCGGTGTCAAGCGGTTTCAAGGTCGCAACATCGATCACTTCGGCCGCGACGCCTTCCTGAGCGAGAGCCTCGGCGGCCTGCAGCGTCTCCTGAATGAGCGCGCCCCAGGACACCAGCGTGATGTCCGTGCCCTCGCGCAACAGATAACACACATCGAGAGGTAAGGCCGCACCGTCGTCCACCACCTCCTGGCGGTACAGGCGATACAGGCGCGGGGGCTCGAGAAAGATCACCGGGTCCGGATCACGGATTGCCGCGAGCAGAAGCCCGTAGGCGCGCGCCGGCGAGGAAGGCACGACGACGCGCAGGCCCGGAATAGGCGCGAACAGTGCTTCCACGCTCTCGGAATGGTGTTCCGGGGCGTGGATCCCGCCGCCGTTCGGTGCGCGCAAGACCATCGGGCAGCTTAAGCGCCCGCGCGTGCGGGTGCGCAGGCGTGCGGCATGGTTTAGGATCTGGTCGAGACAGGGGTATATAAACCCCGAGAATTGGACCTCGGCGACGGGTTTGAGACCCTGCGCCGCTATGCCGATCGCCATGCCTGCGATCAGGGTCTCCGACAACGGCGTATCCACCACTCGCACTTTTCCGAAACGCTCTTGCAAACCGAGGGTGGCGCGGAACACGCCCCCGTTGACGCCGACATCTTCGCCCAAGACGACGACATTCGGGTCCGCTTGCAGCTCATAGGCGAGCGCCAGATTGACTGCTTCAACCAGTGCAAGCTCGGGCATAGCGCACCTATTGATCGGCTTGATCGGCGCAACCGGCCGTCTCGCGCTGCACGCGATAGGCAGACGGTAAGGCCGCGTATAGATGGGCGAACATGCTCTCCGGACTCGGTACAGGCATCGCGGTGTAATCGCGCACCGCTTGCTCTACCTCGGCCGCGACGCTGCTATCGAGCTTTGCTTCGTCTTCCTCCCGCCAGTCGCCGGCGTGCAGGAGATATGCACGCAGACGAGCGATCGGATCGGCCCGCCCGTAGCGCTCAACCTCCTCGGACGAGCGGTAGCGGCCGGCATTGTCCGCAGTAGTATGGTCGCCCATACGATAGCTCAACGCCTCGATGAGACTGGGCCCGTCCCCGCGGCGAGCCTTTTCCAGCGCCCGAGCCACCGCATAACGCACGGCGATCACGTCGTTTCCGTCGACCTGCTCGCCCGCAACCCCAGCCGCGATCGCCTTCTGGGCGAGGGTCTCGGCCGCGGTTTGCCCGGCGCGCGGAACGGAGATGGCCCATTGGTTATTGTTGATCACAAACACGACCGGTAAGCGCCAAATCCCCGCGGCATTGAGAGCCTCGTAGAAATCCCCCTTGGAGGTCCCGCCGTCGCCGACGATGCACACGGCCGCGCGCGCCTCTTCGCGATACTTGAACGCGTAGGCCACGCCTACCGCATGGCAGCATTGACTCGCCACTGGGACGCAGATAGGAAAATCTTCCCGGCAGCGGGCATAGTCCATGCCGCGCTCATCGCCGCCCCAATAGAGCAGGATATCAGCCATACGCACGCCGCGCGGGAACTGCGCGGCCTGATCCCGGTAGGAGGGTAACAACACATCTTCGGGTCGCATGGCATGCCCGATACCGGCGCCGATCGCCTCCTGCCCTAAGCAGGAGGCGTAGGTGCCGAGTTGCCCGGTGCGTTGCATCGCGATCGCCTTTTTATCGAACTGACGGGCCGCCACCATGCTGCGATAGAGATCGATGAGCACGGCGGGTTCGCGGGCGAAATCAGGTAAAGGCCCGGCCGCGGTGCCGGCAGGATCCAGAAACTGTGTATAGTGAATACGGAAGCTCGCGACGTTTTTCACTACCGCCTCCTTTCTTGCCCGGGGCCAATTGAGTGCAATGTTTTTATGCCGCGGAACGCGGTGCGACTCTTACATTCGCTTCGATCGCTGCAAAGCGCGAAGGTTCCGTTTAAATCTATTCCCGCGGTCTTGCCGCGGGACTTTAGCGATGGGGTTTCCAAAGGGGAGAGGCGCAGCTCTCCCCTTTGGTCGCCCCACGGGGTTGCATACCCCGTGTGGCGAAATCTATATTGACTTATTATAGCCGCGCGAGGGCTCGACGAGGGCACTCTCACGGCTCGGAATCTTTAATCCCAGGGCCAGTCAAAGATCCCGACACGGCCCATGTTTGCTGAAGAGGCGCAGGTTATGCAGACTCCCCCGGATGATCCGATGGCGGCCGCCGGTATAGAATTCGTCGAGTACACCGCGCCCGATACCCAAGCGTTGGAACGATTGTTTGTGAAGCTCGGGTTCGCCGCCGTGGCGCGGCATCGCTCGAAACACGTGACGCTCTATCGCCAGGGCGATATCAATTTCATCATCAATCATGAGCCAAACAGTTTCGCCCAGGCCTTCGCCCGCAAGCATGGCGCTTCGGTGTGCGCCTTCGCCATGCGCGTGCAAGACGCTGCTTCGGCGTATAAGCGGGCGCTCAGGCTCGGCGCCAAGCCCTATCGCGGTCCGGTGGGTCCGATGGAGCTCAATATCCCCGCGATCCAAGGCATCGGCCGGAGCCTCATCTATCTCGTCGATCGCTACGGCGAACGCTCGATCTACGACGTCGATTTCCTACCGCTCACAACGCCGGCACGGGTTGACGGCGTGGGTTTAACCTATGTCGACCATCTGACGCACAACGTACGCAAGGGCCGGATGGACGAGTGGGCGAGCTTCTACGAGCGGCTCTTCGATTTCAGCGAGATCCGCTATTTCGATATCCAAGGGCAAAAGACGGGACTGAAGTCACGCGCGATGGCGAGCCCCGGCGGGAAGATCCGCATCCCCATCAACGAGCCCTCGGATCGTCATTCGCAGATCCAGGAATACCTCCAGGCTTATGGCGGTGAGGGGATCCAACACATCGCCCTCGCGACACATGATATTTATACCACCGTTGAGTCCTTGCGCGAGCGCGGCGTAAAGTTCCTGGACGTGCCGGAGACGTACTATGATACCGTTGACGGGCGTGTGCCCGGGCACGGCGAGGATCTCGATCGCTTGCGCCGCGATCGCATCCTCATCGACGGCGCGACCCGTCAACAGGACGGCGGTTTATTGTTGCAGATCTTCACCGAGACCGTGATCGGCCCCATCTTCTTCGAGGTCATACAGCGCAAGGGTAACGAGGGCTTCGGCGAGGGCAACTTCCAGGCCTTGTTTGAGGCCATCGAACGCGAACAGATGCAGCGCGGGGTGATCTGATGGCCGAGTGGATCGCATTACCGAAGAGCGAAGGGGAGTCCTCGCGTCAAGCGCACGCGGATCTGCCCGCGGATACCTACGAACGGGAGCTCGGCAAAGAAGGCTTTTACGGTCCCTCGACGCAAATGTACCATCGCCATCCGCCAACCGGCTGGACCGAGGTGGAAGGCCCTCTCCGGCCACGCGCCTTCGATACGGCAAAACTCGATGGGTTTACGCCGATGCCGTGGGAGGCGGTGCGGCTATTATCCAACGCATTCCTGGATCTCCGGATCTGGCGTTTGCAAGGGTCGATGGACAGTCTTGCGCGGAATGCCGATGGCGATGAGTTGCTGTTCGTGCACGCGGGCAGCGGGGATCTTTACTGTGATTATGGCCACCTAGCGATCCGCGAGGGAGATTACCTCATGCTGCCTCGCGGTACCTTATGGCGCCTGGAAACCGCGGCGCCCACGACGCTGTTGATGATCGAGGCGACCGGCGCCAGTTACCGGCTCCCCGACAAAGGTATCGCCGGGAGCCATGCGGTGTTCGATCCGGCCGTGCTCGATACACCCGCCATCGACGAGGCCTTTCGCGCCCAGCGCTCGGAGCGTGAATGGCGGGTGGCTGTGAAGCGCCGCGGATCCGTGAGCCTCCTCACCTACCCCTTCAACCCGCTCGATGCGATAGGGTGGCACGGGACCCTCATGCCCGTGCGCCTCAACTGGCGCGACATTCGGCCCTTGATGAGCCATCGTTATCACCTACCGCCCTCGGCGCACACGACGTTTTTAGCCGAGCGTTTCGTGGTCTGCACCTTTTGCCCGCGGCCGTTGGAAAGCGATCCCGGCGCCTTAAGGGTGCCGTTTTTTCACAACAACGACGATTATGACGAGGTGATCTTTTATCACCAGGGCCAGTTTTTCTCCCGCGATAACATCCATCCGGGCATGCTGACTTTGCACCCGAGCGGCATCACCCACGGACCCCACCCGAAGGCTTTCCAGGTCGGACAAGCCCACCGCCGCACCGAGACCGACGAGGTCGCGGTCATGATCGACGCGCGCGATGCGATCGAGGTGGCCGCGCTTCCCCAAGGTGTCGAATGGCCCGGTTATGTGAATTCTTGGCGGGAGCGCTGAATGAAGCTTGCCTCCCTTAAGGTGGGGGGCCGCGATGGCACGCTCGTCGTCGTGAGCCGCGATTTAACCCGAGCGGCGGCGGTAGCGGAAATCGCCCCGAGCTTGCAAGCCGCCCTAGACCGTTGGGCCGAGATAGCGCCGAACCTGGAAGCGATGTACCAAAACCTCAATCACAAAGCACCAAGCGGGTTTCCGCTGGATCTAAGCGCCCTTGCCGCGCCTTTGCCGCGGGCCTATCAATGGCTGGACGGCAGCGCCTACCTCAGCCATGTCGAACGCGTACGCCAGGCGCGAGGGGCCGGCATGCCTGCCAACGCGTTCACCGATCCGCTCATGTATCAGGGCAATGCAGCGGGATTCATTGGCCCGCGCGATCCGATCGAGGTGGCTGAAGAAACCTGGGGCGTCGACTTCGAAGCGGAGATCGCGCTGATCACCGGCGATGTCCCACGCGGTGTGAGCCCGGCGGAGGCCCGCGCTCACATTGTCTTATTGATGCTGGTCAATGATATATCGCTGCGGTATTTGATCCCCGCCGAGCTTGCTAAGGGGTTCGGCTTTCTGCACGGAAAACCGGGTCCCGCGTTTTCACCCGTGGCCGTGACGCCAGACGAGCTAGGAGAGGCCTGGGACGGCGCCAAGGTGCACTTGCCGTTGCAAACGCTCTGGAACGAGCGGCCGTTCGGACAACCGCATGCGGGCGCCGGTATGCAATTCGATTTCCCCGCACTCATCAGTCACGCCGCCAAGACGCGCCCCCTGCCTGCCGGCACGGTTCTCGGTTCCGGGACCGTGAGCAATGCCGATCCGGCGCTGGGATTCTCGTGCATTGTCGAGCAGCGGGCGCTGGAGACGGTGAACCGCGGACGCATCGAGACACCCTTCATGCGGCACGGCGATCGGCTCCGCATCGAAATGCTCGATCGCGACGGCCGGTCAATTTTTGGTGCCATCGCGCAAGAGGTTCGGGTTTGCGGGAGCTGACGCTCTACACCTATTTCCGCAGTTCGGCGGCGTATCGGGTGCGCATCGCGCTGCACTTAAAGCGGCTCGCCTACGAGCCGCGGTACGTGCATTTGCTCCAAGACGGCGGGCGTGAGCCGGATTTCCGACAGATCAATCCGCAAGGGTTCGTCCCGGTGCTGGTCGCGGACGGTGTGGTGCTGACCCAGTCGCTCGCCATTATCGAGTACCTCGATGAGGTCTGTCCCGAACCGCCGCTGCTGCCGGCCCGCGCCCAAGACCGCGCTCATGTCCGCGGTCTGGCGCAACTTATCGCTTGCGACGTTCACCCCCTGAATAATCTGCGGGTGCTCAATTATCTCAAAAACTTCCTCGGCCAGGGGGAGGAAGCCTGTCGCGGGTGGTACCGGCACTGGATCGCGGAGGGCTTCGCTGCATTCGAGCGCCAGCTTGAGCGTCGCTCTAGTGCGGGCCGCTTTTGTTTTGGCGACACCGCGACCCTGGCGGACCTGTGCCTCGTGCCGCAAATGTACAACGCGCGACGCTTCGAATGCGATCTAAGCGCTTATCCCAGGCTTCAGGCCATCGACGGCCACTGCTCGCGTTTGCCGGAGTTTTGCCATGCTGCACCGGAGGCTCAGCCGGATGCCGCCGCTTAGCGATGGCCGGCAACCTCGGATCGCGGATTTTAGGTTGAAATTTAAGCTGGACCGATCGGTCTAACTGGTTATGCTTTTTGCAGGGGAATGTGCTGTGTAATTAGGAGGTCATTTATGAGCGCAGTCACCACTCCAAACTTGAACCGTTTTGCCGCGCGGCATCATCTCACCGGATTAAGTCCGCCCTCGCTGGCGGCAGTCGCCACCGATCAGCCCGGCTATAGCATCGATAAGGCCCAGCGTTTTCTCGCGTTTCAGAACCGCATCAAGCAGGAACTGCTGCGGCATCGGATAATCATTGCTAACCCTTACACCGCCTGGTTCCGCCGCGGCGCACAGTCCGGCGAGCAGATCAAAACGTTCATCGTTCAATTTTCCGTTTTTTCCAATCTCTTCTTGGTCGCGCAACTCTATAAGACCATCAACGCCGACTCCCTCGAAGGCATGCGAGCCTCGAAAGAGATCCTCGCCAATGAGATCGGTGTGGTCTTCAACCCGGGCAAGGAATCGGCGCGCCGCCAGGATGAGCACACCGATCCAAAGCTCGTCTCGACCGAGGGCACCGTCGAAGGCGGCACCTTCCGTTTCCGGGCCGCGCATTTCGAGTGGCTCTTGCACATCGCCGCTAAGCTAGGTTTGGGATTTAACGATGTCGGCAAGCGCCGGCACGGCACGTCCGCGACCTTGTTTTTCTGCGATGAGTTAGCGCGACTCTACGGCAACGAGGACTACCAGATCTCGCAAGCGGCCAGTTTCGCCGTGGAAAATTGGGCCGCGGCCGGCTTTTGGAAAGAGCTCATCGAAGGCTTCGAGAAGTTCAATGCGCGGAGCGGAGCCCATCTACCACTGGCGTTTTTCACCTGGCACGATCGCTTGGAGTCGCAACATGCCCGCCACACGCAGGAAGAGCTTGAGGAGCTTTATTTTCATCGGACCTTGGATGAAGACGCCTTCATTCGCTACGGGAATGAAATGCTGGACGGAGTCGCCGCCTTTTGGGATGGCTTGGAGGTACAGCGGTAACCTTCCTACGACACCTCGTTCGGATCGCACGCTGACTCGCGAGGAGCACTGCACGTCGCGGTCACTGGTCTTTACGCGAATAGGGATCGATTCAGCACCTTCACCATTTTCCAACTCTAAACTGCTGTGCTATCGTGGTTGCAACTATTGCAACCCATCATTCGTTTATGGCGACCACCACCCTTGGAATCAAGCTCGACGAAGAAACACGCGAACGTCTGAAAGCCCTCGCAGAAGATAAGGATCGCGCCACGCACTGGCTAATCAAAACCGCCATCGTAGAATACTTGGACAAAGAGGAGCGGGCGCAACGCGAGCGACGCGAGGACCTGGAGCGATGGGGGCGCTACATGTTGACCGGAGAGTCTATTAGCCATTCGGCTGCGTTGGAATGGTTTGACGCGCTTGCCAAGGGCGTGCGCAAGCCATGCCCACGGTAGCGTGGTTACCGGAAGCCCTAGAGGACGTGAGCCGACTCTACGACTTTCTCACTGAGAAGCACTTACAAGCCGCACAGAACGCCATCGGCTGCATCCAAGCCGCGGCTAATATCCTCGAACAGCACCCGGAAGCGGGTAAACCGATGGACGATGACACCGGACGTCGCGAAATATTTGCGGCTTTTGGCGCCGGGGCTTATGTGTTGCGCTATCGGCTCAACGCGCAAGGCGACCGGGTCATCATACGTGTGTGGCACAGTCGCGAGGCGCGCATGTAGGCTATCAGCAAGTGAAAAACGACCACTATGGAAGCCGACCTCCTCATTAAAGCGCGGTGGATTGTTCCCGTCGACCCCGAAGGCCAGGTCCTCGAAGCGCACGCCCTCGCGGTACGCGATGGCGTCATTGTTCATATACTTCCGAACGCCGAGGCGGATCTCCGCTGGCGCGCCCGCGAGGTGCTCAGTCTCGATCGGCATGTTTTGATTCCGGGCTTGATCAATGCCCATACGCACGCAGCCATGGCGCTCTTTCGCGGGCTCGCCGACGATCTGCCGCTCATCGATTGGCTCACCCGCCACATCTGGCCCGCCGAGCAACGCTGGGTGGCCGATGAATTCGTGCGCGCCGGCACGCGGCTCGCCACCGCCGAGATGCTGCGTAGCGGCACGACCTGTTTCAACGATATGTATTTCTTCCCGAACCGAGTAGCCGAGCTGGCCGCAGAGGCGGGTACGCGCGTCGTCGCCGGCTTGATCCTGATCGATTTTCCAACTCCTTGGGCCACGGACGCGGACGAGTACTTAAGCAAGGGTCTTGGTGTGCACGACGCCTTTCATGCTCATCCGCTGATTCACTTCGCCTTCGCGCCGCACGCGCCGTATACGGTCTCCGATGCGCCGCTCGAGCGCATCGGCACGCTCGCCGAAGAGTTGGATCTCCCCATCCATATGCACGTGCACGAGACGGCGCACGAAGTCGACAAGGCGATCGAAGCGACCGGTGAACGGCCGCTCGCCCGTCTTGCCCGGCTGGGCCTGCTGTCACCCCGCCTGATCGCCGTGCATATGACTCAAATGACCGCGACCGACATCGGTCAGTGCGCACAGCATGGCGTGAATATCGTGCATTGCCCGCGCTCGAACCTCAAGCTCGCGAGCGGCTTCTGTCCCATTCATGCCCTGCGCCAAGCCGGGATCAATGTGGCGCTCGGCACCGATGGGGCGGCGAGCAACAATTCCCTCGACATGCTGAGTGAGCTGTCCACGGCGGCGCTCCTCGCCAAGGGCGTGGCAGAGGACCCCTGCGCGGCGCCTGCCGGCTCGGCGCTGCGCATGGCTACCTTGAACGGCGCACAAGCACTCGGCATCGACACCATCACGGGTTCGCTCACGATTGGCAAGCAAGCGGACATCGCCGCGATTGATCTAGGCGGTATCGAAACACAACCGGTCTACGATCCGATCTCAGCGCTTGTCTACGCGGTTAACCGCGAGGCGGTGACGGACGTATGGGTCGCTGGCCGCCGCCTGCTGCGCAATCGCGAGTTGCTGACCCTGGATGAAGCCGCGATTCTGCGCGAGGCGGAACTATGGCGGGCGCGCATCCAGGCGTCGCGGGACAAATCCGGTTCATCAAGCCCGTAGGCCGACGCCGGCTCCGCATCCGCGCATGCCTTACATGATTATCAGACAGTATCCCCTTCACCACGTGTATTCCAAACCCACCTTGGCGGTGATCAATTCGTCCGTGTCAACCTCAACAGATATGAAGGGGTTCACGTGTTTGTTGATTTCGATGTCGTATTCCACGCCCGCCAGGACGGCGGAGGAGCCATCCTCGCCCTCGGCCGGGGAAGTGTTCCCGAAGACTTCCGCAAAGAAACTCAAGTTCTCGGTTAGGCCATAATCGAGGGAGAAGGTATAGATGAATTGGTCCTTCAAGTCCTCTCCTGCCGGGGAGCCAAACGTTCCGTACTCAAGCTCCAGGTTCAAATCCAATTCGCCGAATTCCTTTCCGGAGATAACGGAAGCGGAATAGTCGGCCTTACCGGTGCCGATCTTCCGGTTGTCGGCGGTGGGAATTTTAGCTTTCGCTGCCAGCACGACCGCCGGCCACGAGCCCTCCGCCCCGAGGGCCACATAGGCCACGGTGAAATCCGTGTCCCCGATTCCACTAGCGTCAGGTTTATCCTTCGGCATCTGCCGTTCCCAGAAGACCGGCTCCAGAAGAAGCTGAATGCGATCGCTCGGGGAATACTGAATCCCCGTTTCAAAGGCAATTGCTTTGCCGTCTTTGTCCCTTTCAAATTGTAATGCATTTTCGATGACCAGATTCCCCTCCTCGCGCACGATACGGGTGGTCCTGGCATCACGGGCAAGATCGGCCCATACCGGGGTCGCCGCGAACACGGCGGCGCACATCGCAAAGCGATGCGCAAGTTGGCATTTTCCCTTCAATGTGTGGATCATTGCGCGGGTGGAATATCGACTCCGATTACGCGGACACTATAATACGTCGCTGTCCCACGAATCCTTCGCGCATGTTCAACTCGTGAGGAGCCCATCATGCCGACAGAAAAAATTTACCCAGTGCCCGCGAATTTCGCGCATCGGGCATACGTCAACACGGAGCAATATCGCCCGCTGTATCAACGCTCGGTAGCGGACCCCGCGGCGTTCTGGGCCGAACAAGCGGCAGAATTCGTGACCTGGTACCGGCGCTGGGATAGGGTCGAGGACTGGGATTACCACGCCGCGAAGATCCGTTGGTTCGAAGGGGCAACGCTCAACGTCGCTTACAACTGCCTTGACCGGCATCTGGATGCGCGCGGAAACCAAGTCGCGATCCTCTGGGAAGGTGACGACCCCAAGGAGAGCAGGCACATCACCTACCGCGATCTCTGCGATAGCGTCTGCCGCTGCGCCAACGCGCTTAAGGCGCGAGGGATCAGGCGCGGGGATCGGGTCGCGATCTACATGCCGATGATTCCGGAGACGGCGATTGCGATGCTCGCGTGCGCTCGGATCGGCGCCATCCACTCGGTGGTGTTCGGTGGCTTTTCCCCCGAATCGCTGAAGGATCGCATCTTGGATTCGGATTGCCGTGCGGTGATCACCGCCGATGAGGGGCTCCGGGGCGGCAAGACGATAGCGCTCAAGGCGAACGTCGATGCGGCCCTCACCGCCTGCCCCGAGGTGAATACCGTGTTGGTGGTGCGGCGGACCGGGGCGCCCGTCCCCTGGGATCCGGGCCGAGACCGCTGGTATCACGAGGAAATCGCGAAGGTAAGCAGTGATTGCCCCCCGGAGGTGATGGACGCCGAGGACTCGTTATTTATCCTTTATACCTCGGGGTCCACCGGTAAACCCAAGGGCGTGCTCCACACGAGTGGGGGTTATCTCGTCTACGCGGCCATGACGCATAAGTACGTGTTCGATTATCACCCCGGCGATACCTATTGGTGCACGGCGGATCTCGGCTGGGTGACGGGTCATTCGTACATTCTCTATGGTCCCCTGTGCAATGGCGCGACGACCTTGATGTTCGAAGGGATCCCGACTTCCCCTGATCCCGGACGCTTCTGGGACATCGTCGATAAACACCGGGTCAACATCTTCTATACCGCGCCAACGGCGATCCGCGCGCTCATGGCCCAAGGGGATGGGTGGGTCCAGCGTAGCCGGCGGGCGAGTCTACGCCTGCTCGGCACCGTCGGGGAGCCCATCAATCCGGAGGCCTGGGAGTGGTACTACCATGTCGTCGGCGAGGCGCGCTGCCCGATCGTGGATACCTGGTGGCAGACCGAGACCGGCGGGATCCTGATCACACCGCTGCCGGGCGCGACGCGGCTCAAACCCGGATCGGCGAGCTTACCGTTCTTTGGGATCGTGCCCGCCATCGTGGATGAGCAAGGTCGGGTGTTAGAGGGCGAGGCCGAAGGCGCCTTGGTCATCACCCGTCCTTGGCCTGGGCAGATGCGCAGCGTCTACGGGGATCATCAGCGCTTCGTGGACACCTATTTCCGGCGCTATCCGGGCTTTTATGTGACCGGGGACGGGGCGCGCCGCGACGCCGACGGCTATTATTGGATCACCGGGCGGATAGACGATGTCATCAATGTCTCCGGTCACAGGCTCGGCACCGCTGAAGTCGAGAGCGCGCTTGTCTTGCACGATAAAGTCGCCGAAGCCGCGGTCGTCGGCTATCCCCATCCGATCAAGGGTCAGGGGATTTACGCCTACGTAACGCTGATGAACGAAGAGGCGCCTTCAGAGGCGCTGCGCAGGGAACTGGTGGAGCACGTGAGGCGGGAGATCGGCGCCATCGCCACCCCGGATGTGATCCAATGGGCGCCCGGACTGCCGAAGACGCGCTCGGGAAAGATCATGCGCCGCATCCTGCGCAAGGTCGCGGCCAACGAGATCGATAATCTCGGCGACATCACCACCCTTGCCGATCCCGCCGTCGTTCCCGATCTCATCCGCAACCGCGCCGACGCCTAACGCCGGTGACCGCGGCTCGATGCCGCAGCGCGGCGATGCAGCGGGGCGCCGTGCTTATCGCGCATCGAGCCGCGGGTTACGGCTTGATGAAGTTCGATTTCCCTTGTTCCCCGGTAAATACGACCATGAACTTGAGCGGCGTGTTGCCGAGGTTGCGCGCCTTATGCCAGGTGTTCACGGCCTCGAGAAACCCTTGCCCCGCTTCGAAAGACTGCTGCGTGCCGTCGTCGAACTCGACCGTGAACGTACCCTCGATGACGTAGATGTACGGGGCGCTCGGGTGTTGGTGGCGATCGCTTTCGCCACCGGGTTCGAGATCAACGAGCAGCGCAGTCACTTCTGGTTGGCTCGTTACTGGATACTGGAGTGCTTGCCCCTTGATCGTCGTCGAGCCTTTAAAGACCTCGGTCGCTTTGAAACCGACCGCCGCCTGCGCGCTGGCGCCAATGACACCGAGTAAAGCAAAGAACGCGGTAAGCAAGACTGTACGTAGCATCTGATCTCTCCCTTGAAAATCGCCGTTGGTTGTCTCTTATTGTAGCCCAAGGTCGGCGTGGGGGGGCGACGCTGCATAAAGGTACGCGCGTGAGGCGGGCAAATCATTGAGACCGGGGCGGCTGAAGGCGACTTGAAATACTTGCAGCCAGCCGGTGGTGAAGGAGGCGATGGAACCGCAGAGATAGAGGCGCCAAGCCCGAACGAATTCCTCGCCATGCTCGCCACCCACGCGCTCGGCGTGATGCTCGAAGCGTGCGAGCCAATCGCACAGGGTGCGAACGTAGTGCAGGCGCAGGTTCTCGATGTCCAGGACCGACAGGGCATGGGGTTCGAGTACCTCCATGATCTCCCGCAAGGTCGGCGCATAGGCCCCCGGAAAGATGCGCTTTTCGACCCAGCTATTCACGCGATAGGCTTGGTTGCGGCCGATGCAGTGGATGAGGCCGCGGCCATGGTCCTTCAAGCAGCGATCGATCACCGATCCGAACGCCCGATAGTGCGCGGCGCCCACATGCTCCAGCATTCCGACCGATACGAAAGCATCGTAGTGTCCGCGAATATTCCGGTAGTCGTCCTCGATGAACATCACCCGTTCCGCGAGACCTTGGTCGGCGGCACGCTTGCGAGCGTATTCGATCTGCGGCTTGGAGAGGTTATAGGCAGTGACCGTCACCCCGTAAGCGCGCGCCATGAAGAGCGCCAGGCCGCCCCAACCACACCCGGCCTCGACCACGGTTTCTCCCGGCTGTAGACGTAGCTTGCGGCAGATATGACGCATCTTGGCGATCTGCGCGGCTTCCAAGCTCATCCCCGGTCGTGGATAGTAGCCACAGGTATATTGCATGGCGGCGTGATCGAGCCAGAGCTGGTAAAAGCCGTCACCGAGGTCGTAATGATGGCGGATGTGAGCACGCGACGCTTCCTCTGAACCGCGCCGCGGCCGGCGCTCGCGCCACAGACGCGCGAGATAAGGCCGCCGGGCCAACGCGGTTTCGTAGGCGCGGAAGGCATCCTGCAGGAATACGCCTAGATCCCCGCGCACGTCGATATCGCCCCTCGCGTACAGTTCCCCGAGGAACACATGCGGGTTGAGGCATAAGCGGTAGAGGGCCGCCCGGCTCCGAATCACGAGCGCGCTCCGCGCCACCGTTCCGAAAGCGCGGATCTCCTCGCCGTTCCATAGGGCGATGGCAAAGGGCGGGTGGCCGAGAACGTCCAGAATCGTTCTTAGGATCCAACGCTCCGGGCGTGTCACCGTCGCATCCTTGGGGTACAGTGACGCGGGGACCGGTGCTAATGCGGGTAAATCGAATACCTTCGCGTGATGCTCGCGCACCGCATATCCGCTGTCGTCCGCCATTCCCGCCAACCTCCAGTCCGATGGATCACGGACACTATTCTAACGCGGTCGGCGCCACGCGTGGCCATCGGGATTGCGGTAAGCTCGCCCGGCCGCCGCACCGCAAAACCGGCTATGTTTCCCGATAGAAAAGTAGCGTGAGGCCGGTCATCACGAAGGCCATCGACCAAATCCAGCCGGGAAGGCGCTGATCCTCGAGCGGCAGCCTGATCTCCAACCAGCGTCCCCACCCCAAGAATACGGCAAAGAGCCCGAGCGGGGCATGCGTCACCTCGGTAAGGAATTCGGATTTGAGGTTAAACATCGCGTGGGAATGGGTCAGCAGGATCGTTCCGGCGAACGCGCACAGCAGAGGGAACACGAACCGCCAGCGCGACTGTAAGCGCCCGGTGCGCACCATCCATTCGAAAACCGCCAAACCAATGACGACGAGCACCGCTATGCGGTGCTGAAGGACATCGGGGAGCAGCATGCTCTCCCAGAAACCCGCCGGTCCCAAAGGCCAGGCGCGCGGATCGTTACGCAAGAACATGAAGGCCGCGAGCCCCAAAAATAGCAATGGCCAATGCCGCGCCCAAGGGGCCTTGCCCGTCCGCTCCAGCAGGGCTAAAAGCCCCATCGCGAACACGAACAGGCCCGACATGTTGTGATTGAACTCCGACCACGCATATTCCTCCGGTTGCCGGGCCGCGAGCGCGTCATCGATGGGCGCGGCCACGGCAAGCAGATCCGATACCGGCGGCGAGCTCAGGCGCGGCATCTTGGGGACGAAACGTTCGATTACCTCTTCCGGGGTGGCCCGATCGGCGACGATGTCGATGGAGGGCGGAAGGGAGGTCAGGGAAGCGGCGGCCAGCAACAGGGTAACACCGAGACCGGCCTCGGCTTCGACAAAGGTGCGCACGCGCAGCGGAGTCGTCACGGCCTCACGCTGCCTGGCCCAACCGCGCACGAGAAAGAAATTCATCGCGCCCAGAATCAAACCAGCGCCGAGAAGCATGGCCTTGGTCAACACCATCACTCCGTAACCGGTCCCGATTAAACCACCCCAATCTCCGATATAGCGCCAGGCGATAAAAAGACCGGGTCCGAGGACCATGATCATGCTTACGATGGCGAGCACCGAAAAGCGGCTAAAGACCGCCGGAGCTAAAGCTCGATCCTCGGGGCCCCGCTTCCAAAGCCTCCAGAAGACCAGCAAATGCACGATACCGCCGACCCAGATGAGCCCACCCATCTGGTGCAATACCGTAACCGCCATGAGTTGCCCTCGTCCCTCCAAGCGGCTGACGCCATGCGTGAGCCAGGCGGAATCGATCAGCAGCGCGATCGATATGGCCCCCGCGACCGCCCACAGCGCGCGCTTGTTCGGCTGGGTTAGGAGACGGGCGGCGGCACCAGCCAACCCAAGCGCCAAGAGAACGCTGCTGAGAACGGTACGGGCATAGTCCGTACTTAAATACGCGGCGACGGGCCAGTGTCCAGCGGCATCCGCCAAGGCCCACGGATGCAACACGAGCAACAACAGGGACCGCGACAGCGCCAATACCAAGCTTCCGCCAATGACAAACTGCAGCGATCGGCCTAGCACACGGGCCTTGAGAGGCGAGAGAGCCTCGAAGGGCCGCAACGCCCAATGGATGTACGCTATTCCCCCGGCGGCGATGGCGAAACCGATTAGGCTAATTCCACGGAGCAGGACATCCAAGAAACCGGCGAGCTGGGTCATCGGGATCCCGGCGTGAGATGGAAACGCAGGACGCCCTCGGTAATATGGCCATCGGCGGCTAACAGGCGGTAACGGAGCACAGAGGTGCCTGGCGCTAATGCGGGCAAGTGCACGAGGATACGGTCGGGGCCTCGCGGTTCCGCCTGCAGCGAGGTGACTTCTTGGCCGCCGTTGCGCTCCAGCGTGAATCGGCTTAAGCCATGCTCGATGCGGCTGTTCAAACGCAGGCGTATATTCTTCGGGGACTCGGTCAGCCGCGCATCCTGGCGAACTGTTGAATCAATCAGTATTGCATGAGCCCAACTGGTACCGGGGCCGCAGATGGCAGAAAGAATGCCTAATACGGTGAGCCCAGGGTATCGGTGTACTGGCCGGAACCCGCTCGCGGCCATGCCGCGGCAGGTTCTAAACGTTGGCGTCGGCATAGCACAGGTGAGATTCATAGTCCATCGACGATAGACGGCCGTGCACCTGGCAGCGCGCCCGAGGGAACAGTTTGTATGCTAAAACGCAATACACGGGGCCTGTTTGTTATAATTGTCACGGTTCGAGTGGTAATATTCTAGGAAAGTATAATCTATTCACAACACCCGTTGGTTTCTGATGGGGCCGGGTAACCTCACCGGCGTTAGCGAGCACCATAACACTATATTGTTTCTTCTGAAGCTTTCCTTGCGGTTGCATCCAAGCGGCCCGGCCCCGTGGGTGCCGGTATGCGGCGCGCGCCGGCACGAACGCGGTCTTAAGACACTCGGGGGCTCGAATTGACTCCAGATCGCCATCCTAACGGTTCACAACCGCTTCTGGCATCTTGGTTTTTTGGCGTTCAGCGCTACGCCGTGGTCGTGATCTTGTTAGCGCTGGTCAGCGCCGGCATCTGTTTCGCCTACACCCTTAAACACCTTACGTTCAACACCGACACCTCCGATCTCATTTCGTGGGATCTACCTTGGCGCCAAGCCTATCGGACTTCTAAAGAGGCATTTCCTCAATATGCCGACACCATCGTTATCGTCGTCGATGGCGACACACCCGATCAAACCCGCGACGCGAGCCTGCGGCTCGCAAAGCATCTCAAGCGCCAACCTGCGCTTTTTGAGTGGGTCTACATGCCCGATGCATTGCCTTTTTTTCGCCGCAATGGCTTGCTGTTCTTAAGCGTGGAGGAGCTCGAAGACCTCGCCGATAATCTGGCCAAGGCGCAACCCTTTCTTGCGCGGCTGCAATCCGAGCCCGGCATCAAAGGCTTGTTCTCGCTCTTGGGGGACGCACTCACCGAATCCGATACGGATTTCGATCTCCGCCCGGCCTTCGATCGCATCGGTACCGCCCTTCAGTCTGTTCGCGAAGGCCGGCGCTACCGGCTCTCCTGGGAGGAACTGATGACCGGGAAGGACGCCAAACCGGAAGACCGGCGCGCCTTCGTGATCGTAAAACCCAAACTCGACTTCGGCAGTTTGTTGCCCGGGGAGGGCGCGATGCGCGGCATCCGCGATCTCGCCCGCAAGCTTGAGTTAACCGCCGAGCGCGGAGTGCGAGTCAGGCTCACCGGCGGCGCTGCCCTCGCCTACGAAGAGCTGCAAAGCGTAAGCTTCGCGACGCAGAACGCGGGCCTCGGGGCACTGCTGCTCGTCACCCTTATCATGTTCATCGGCTTGCGTTCCCTGTGGCTGACCTTGGGTACGCTGGCCGCGCTGATCTTGGGCCTGATTTTCACCGCGGCCTTCGCCACCTTCGCCGTCGGGCAATTGAACCTCATCTCCGTGGCCTTCGCGGTCATGTATATCGGGCTCGGCGCGGACTACGCCATATACTTGTGTCTGCGCTATGCGGAGCTGGCGCAACTCGAACGCGATCGGCGCGACGCCTTAAAACGGGCGGTCTTTCACGTCGGGGGATCCTTGACTCTGTGTACGATCACGACCTCGATCGGTTTTTTCGCGTTCATCCCCACGGACTATTCGGGCGTGGCGGAGCTCGGCTTGATCTCGGGTGGCGGGATGTTCATCAGCCTCGCCGTGACCTTGGCGATCCTCCCCGCCCTGCTCAGCGTGATCCCCAAAATTCCGTCCACCAATGGCAAGCAACTGACCGGCCTCCCTTTCCCGGCCGCGCTGCTCAAGTTTCCCTTGCGCTACGCGAAAAGCGTCTGTATCGCGGCGGCGGTGTTGGCGACGGCGGCCATCCTGATCCTGCCAGCATCCAGCTTTGATGACAACCCCCTAAACCTACAGGATCCGGCGAACGAGTCGGTGCAGACGTTCAAGGAGCTTTTGGCGACCAGCGAGCATTCCCCCTGGTCCTTAGTCGTGCTGGAGAAAAGCCTGGCGGCGGCCCGTGCGACGAAGGTGCGCATGGAGGCGCTCCCGAGCGTCGATGACGTGCTCACGATCGAGAGCTTCGTCCCGGAGGACCAAAGTGAGAAGTTGCCGATCATCGAAGACATGGCCTTGACGCTCGGCCCCGAGCTCGCCACGAGCGGCGCCGACCTCGCGGCCGCAGCGCCCAGGCGGGAGACCTTGGAAACCTTTCGCGCCACATTATCCGACTATCTCCTCACACATCCAGAGACACCGGTCAGTACGAGCGGCGCGCGGCTCGAACGAGAAATCGGCGCCTTTCTGCAACACCTTCGCTCGATGGATACCGCGGCGGCGGAACGAAGCCTGGCGGCGCTCGAGACCAGTCTCACGGCCTCGCTGCCCGGACGTTTGGACTCCCTCAGGGATTCCTTGGACGCCGCAATGGTCAGTCTCGAGGATCTGCCCGAGGAGCTGACACAACGCTGGATATCGCCCCAGGGATCGGTCCGCATTGAGGTCTTTCCGCGCGGCAATCTCAACGATTCGGAGGCGTTGGGAAGATTCGTCTCGGAGGTACGCAGCGTCAAGTCCGATGTGAGCGGTGTTCCGGTAAATTACTTGGAAGGAGGACGCGCGGTCGTGACCGCGTTCCAGCAAGCGTTCTTATATTCCTTGCTCATCATCATGGTGGTCCTTGCCGTGTTCATGGAACGTAAACGCGATATCGTGCTGGTGTTGACGCCTCTGCTGCTGGCCGCATTATTGACGGGGGCCACCGCGGTGGTGCTCGGGATCCCGTTCAACTTCGCCAATATCATCGCCTTGCCGTTGCTCTTGGGCTTGGGCGTGGACAACGGGATCCATATGGTGCATCGTTTTCGTACCGCGCCGCCCGACGACGGCACGCTCCTGAACACCAGTACGGCGCGGGCCGTCGTCCTGAGCGCGCTCACCAACACCAGTGCCTTTACCAACCTCGCCATCTCCCCCCATCAGGGGACGGCCAGCATGGGCGTATTGCTTTCGATCGGGATCGTGCTCATGCTACTTTGCACCCTCATCGTATTGCCGAGCCTGATGGCCCTGCTGGGAAGCGCGAAGGGTAGCTCGCCACAAACCGCATGAAACCCTGGGACGCCCGACTCGCGTCGCTCTTGATCCGCCCCCTGCGCGACACGCCGGTCACGCCCAATCATCTAACAACCCTTCGCCTGCTGACGGGAGTCGCGGCGGCCGCGGCTTTCGCGAGCGGCCTTTGGCCGAACCTTGCGGCGATCTTATTCGCGCTCTCCAACCTGCTCGACCATACCGATGGCGAGTTGGCGCGGCTCACCGGAAAGAGCAGCCGCGCGGGGCACGTCTACGATCTAGCCAGCGATGCGATCGTGCATGTGACGCTCTTCGTGAGCATCGGCATCGGGCTTTGGAACACGGGGGAAGGCGCATGGTCGCTGCTCGCCGGCATCATCGCCGGCGTGGCGGTGGCGTCGATCTTCCATATGCGCAACGTGATCGAGCAACGGCATGGAAAAGCAGAAACCAAACAGCTCGGTTGGGGCGGATTCGAGGCGGAAGACGTCCTGTACTTGTTGCCCGTGGTGACGTTCTCGGACGCGCTCGTGCCGTTTCTGGTCGCCGCCGCCGTAGGGGCGCCGATCGCGGCCGGACTGGTTGTGAGGCAATTCTTAGCGTCGCAGCGCCCGCTAAGCAAAGCGCAATGACCACCCTTATCACCGGTGCGACCGGGTTCGTGGGGTCGGCCGTGCTCCGCTGCCTGTTGAACGCGGCCCATTCAGTGCGCGTATTGGTGCGAAGCGGGAGCTTTCAGAAAAATATCGAGGGGCTGAATATCGAGGTAGTGGCAGGCGATCTCCGCGCTCCGGCCACGTTGAAACAGGCCGTCTCGGGCTGCAAAGCACTCTTCCACGTCGCGGCCGATTATCGTCTTTGGGCCCCGAACTCGCAGGAAATCTACGCCAGCAACGTCACCGGTACCCGGAACCTGATGCTCGCCGCCGCCGAGGCGGGGGTCGGCCGAGTCGTGTATACGAGCAGCGTCGCGACGCTCGGAATAAACGCGGACGGTAGCCCCGCCGACGAAGAGACCCCGGCCACGCTCTCCGATATGATTGGCCACTACAAGCGATCCAAGTTTCTTGCCGAGGCCGAAGTACGCGGGCTGGTCCGCGAGCAGGGATTGCCGGTCGTCATCGTCAACCCGTCGGCGCCCATCGGTCCCAGAGATGTTAAACCAACCCCGACCGGCCGCACCGTGTTGGATGCGGCTCGCGGACGCATGCCGGCCTATGTCGACACCGGGCTCAACGTCGTTCATGTCGACGACGTCGCCCAAGGACATCTCGATGCATTTCAGCGCGGCCGCGTCGGTGAGCGTTACATCCTGGGCGGCGAAAACATGAGCTTGCACGAGATCCTCTGCAGCGTAGCTTCGATGACCGGTGGGCGCCCGCCGCGACTGCGCCTGCCCCATGGGCTCGTGTTACCTATCGCGTATATGATGGAAGGTTGGGCCCGATTCTTCGGTCGCGGCGAGCCGCGTGCGACCGTCGATGGGGTGCGAATGGCAAAGAAGAAAATGTTCTTCAGCAGCGCAAAAGCCGAACGCGATCTCGCCTATACCCACCGGCCGCCCGCCGCCGCCTTTCGCGATGCAATCGACTGGTACCGTGCGAACGGATACCTCGGCTAAGAAGCGGACTAAGGGACCACGCCCGAAATTCGGGCGCTGTTTGCCTGGTCGTGAAACATCGGTTTCTTATATTTCATGCCTTGAACCCTGAATTTCCTGCCTGCGTTCGATGGCGATATGATTGCCTTCCTGCGGGGGCATTTCGCCTATCTCGATCCCGTCAAGCTCGATACGGTGCTCAAACGCCTGCGCGATAACGCTCTCCTGGTCTAACGGTGTGGCTGGAGCTACGCGGGCGCTTCGTTGTCACCCGGTATCGCGGCCCTAATGCTTTTTTTTGTAACGTAAAGTGACAAACCCCGTTGGGCTCACACTAAGTTACGAACAGCGCTCGCATACCAGCCTGCCATGCGATATAAACACACCGTGACGAAAGACAGCGTTCTCGTCGTTGACGATGATCGCGAGATCCGTACGCTCTTGTGCGATTATCTGGAGCAGAACGGTTATCGTGCCAATGCGGTGCCCAACGGAAAAGCGATGTGGGGAGCCCTTGAATCGAGCCACGTGGACCTCGTCGTTCTCGACCTTATGTTGCCCGGTGAGGATGGGCTCGCGCTCTGTCGCGAGCTCCGAGCACGGATGGACACGCCGGTGATCATGTTGACCGCGCGTGGCGAGGAGATAGACCGCATCATCGGTCTGGAAATGGGCGCCGACGATTACTTGCCCAAGCCTTTCAATCCGCGTGAGCTGCTGGCGCGCGTGAAGAGCGTCCTGCGTCGGTCCCGAAGCCTGCCCCGCAACCTACAGCCGGAAGACGCACGATTGATCCGGTTCGCCGGTTGGACCTTGGATCTCGCCCTGCGTCAGCTGACCTCTAGCGACGGCGTCGTCGTTCCGCTAGGCGGCGCCGAATACCGGTTGCTGCGAATACTGCTCAATCACTCCAACCGCGTTTTGAGTCGCGATCAGATCATGGAGTTAGCGAAGGGGCGCGAAACCGATCCCTTCGACCGCAGCATAGATGCCCAGGTGAGCCGGCTGCGCCAGCGGCTACGCGACGACCCGCGGGAGCCTGCCATCATCCAGACCGTGCGCGGGGAGGGATACGTGCTCTCCGCTAGAGTGGAAGTAGTGAGATAGTGATTCCGAAGTCACTGTTCGGCAGGATGATTCTGATCCAGACGCTGGGCCTCTTGGTGGCAGGGGGGGTAGGCGCGGCGATCCATTCCTGGGAGGTGGACAGGGTCTTTGCGCAAACCGACGCGGCCCAGGCGGCCCAGCGGATCGCCGATACCGTGAGCCTGCTCGACACGCTGGCGCCCGCCGAGCGCCGGAAGGTCGTCGCCATCCTCAACACCCGCCGGTGGTTTGCTTCGCTCGATCCGGCGGCAGCACAGCGTACCGGGGCCGGCGGACAACGACACTCCGCGCTGGCGACATTTGAAGCCTGGGTGCGCCGAGCGCTCGGCAGTCGCGCCCTCAAAGTTGTCTTCGCCGATCAAGGTGCGACCGGCGCATCTTACCTCGTGCAGGCGCGCTTGACGGACGGTCATTGGGTGACGCTCGGCTATCGTCGCAGTGTGACCAGCTCCCCTGATCGCCTGTTCTGGACCTGGGCGACACTGGCGGCCGCGATCCTTATCGCGGCGTTGGTGGCGGTGCGCTGGGTGACGCGTCCGCTGTCTATCCTTGCGCAAGCCGCTGAAGATCTGGGACGCGACATCAACCGCCCGCCCCTGAAGGAGAACGGACCGTCGGAGGTGCGACACGTGGCCTCGGCCTTTAACAACATGCAATCGCAGCTGGTGCGCCTGCTGCAGGACCGCGTGCGGATCTTCTCGGCGATGTCTCACGATCTCAAGACCCCGGTCACCCGCTTGCGGCTGCGCACCGAGATGCTGAAAGACGCGGAGCTGAAGGCCAAATTTGCGGCCGACCTGGAACTCATGGAAACCATGGTCAACGCGACCCTGGATTTCGCTCGCGGCATGAGCGACCGAGAGGTTTTCCAACCAGTGGACATCATGGCACTCATTGAAAGCATCCAAGCGGATGCGGAAGAGATGGGGCAATCCGTGGCGGTCGGAGGCCACGCGGTGGAGCCTTACAGCGGCAAACCCCTGGCCTTGAAGCGCTGCATCGGCAACTTGGTGGACAACGCGGTCAAGTACGGCCAGCGCGCCAAGGTGATGGTGAACGACGACGGCAGGCGGCTTCAGATCCGCGTCCTCGATGCTGGACCGGGGATACCGAAAGCCGAGCTCGAGCAGGTGTTCGAGCCCTTCTATCGCCTCGAGTCATCGCGCAACCGGGAAAGCGGAGGAACCGGTCTAGGCCTCGCCATCGCCCGCAACATCGCCCATCTGCACGCAGGAGATCTCACCTTGAACAACGCCGATGGCGGCGGGCTCGAAGCGCTCCTCACGCTCTCGCGTGGTTTGAGCCCTCTGGTCTTGAGCACCGGTAAGAATCAATGACGAGCCGGGCCGTAAGCAGCTTGAGGCGGTCGCAATTACTCGTGCTCCTCAGGCTTGCCGTGCCGTATGTCATGTTGGCGGCCATGAGGCCGGCAATGGCAGGAGGTTTCTTTGCCCACCTGGCCGATCCGTTCGACACTGAGACGGAGACCTCACCGGCACCCGAGGTCCCCTGGCAGACGAGCGAGCCGCTTCCGAAGGTACCTGAGCCGAGGCTCGGCAGTCCCGCCGAGATCTCAGGCCCTCTCTCCCTCGCCCAGATCACCGACCTCGCCCTTATGAATAACCCGCAGACCCGAGAGGCGTGGGCCGTGGCACGCGCTCAAGCCGCGGAGCTCGGGATCGCGCGCTCCCTGTACTGGCCGCAACTCGACGGGCTCGCCAACCTCACAAATAGCAGGTCGCTCTCCAGCTCCGGCGCGTCCAATCCCGAGCAGACACGCTATGGCCCTTCGGTAAGCCTGGCCTATGTCCTCTTCGACTTCGGCGCCCGCGAAGGAGAAGTGGAGGCCGCTCGCTACCGGTTGCTGGCGTCCAATCTCCAACAGAATCGCGTGTTGCAGGATGTAGTGCTACTGGTCGAGCAGACCTACTACCAGGTGCTGGGCGTGGAGCGGCTCGTGTCGGCCAACCAGGAGGCTTTGAAGAGCGCGCAAGCCAGCCTGAGTGCAGCAAACATCCGCCGCCAGGCGGGCTTGGCCACCATCGGTGATGTCTACCGCGCCGAGACGGCCGTGGGTCAAGCGCTCCTAACCGTGCAGCGCACCGAAGGGGAGCTTTCCAAGGCCCGGGGCCAGCTCGCAGTAGCGGTGGGGATGCCGGTAAGTAAGAGAGTGAACCTGCTGCCCTGGCCCGTTCAACCGCCGGTTGCAAAGGTCGCCGAATCGCTGGATCTCATCCTCGATCAGGCCAAATCGATGAGGCCCGATCTCGTGGCGGCCGAGGCCCAGGTGCGCGCCGCTCGCGCCGGGGTGCAGACAGCAAAGGCGGCGGGACTACCGACCTTAGAGCTCGCCGTCAATGGCGGCCGTACGGGGTTTCTCGACGATGAGCGGCCGACCTCGAACAGCTACAGCATCGCCGTCAACCTGCGGATCCCGCTCTTCACGGGCTTTCGCGATACCTATAGCGTGCGCCTCGCGGAGGCGCAAACGGAGCAAGCCGAAGCGGCGCGCGATCGACTGCATCGCCAGAGCTCGTTGGAGGTCTGGCAGGCCTACTACGATCTGAACACCGCCATGACCGGAATCGATACCAGCTCCGGCGTATTGAGAAGTGCCAACCAGTCGAGCAAGGTGGCACTGGCGCGCTACCGGTCGGGGGTCGGCAGCCTGCTCGATCTGCTCACCGCCCAGTCGGACGAGGCAAACGCACAAGTTCAATGGATACAATCCCAGTTCGACTGGTACACCGCCCTCGCGCGTCTGACGCACGCGCGCGGCGCCTTGCTACCGTCGTCGTGAAGAGAATATTGCTGATAGGAGTGCTGCTCGTCGTCGCTATCGGCCTTTATCTCCGGCTGGGTAACGATACGACAGTCAGCGCCGTCGCCGATAAGGCCGGCCGCGAGGAAGCAATCGCGGTCAAGACCGTCGCTGCGAAGGTGCAGCCGATGCCGGTCGTCGCCGAGGCGGTAGGGACCGTCGAGCCGGAGCACAGGGTCGAGGTGCGCCCCCAGATGAACGGGGTGCTCGAGGAGGTATTGTTTCGCGAAGGCGAGGACGTAAGAAAAGGTCAACCGTTGTTTCGTATCGATGACCGAGCCGCACGGGCTACGCTCGATCAGGCACAGGCCACCCTGGCCCGCGATGAGGCGCAGTTTCTGGAAGCACGGGCGCAGCGGGAACGTCTCAAACCGCTCGCAGAACGTGAATACATCACACGCCAAGAGTACGAGCAAGCGGTCGCCTCTATGGAAGGCCTCGCTGCCACCGTGAAGGCCGATCGCGCCCAGGTGGAGATGGTTCGGGTGCAACTTGGCTACAGCGAGATCCGCGCCCCGATCACCGGCCGAACGGGTAGCCTTGCGGTCAAGGAAGGGAACCTGGTCAATACCGCCGGGGCGGCGCCGCTGGTTGTGATCATGGGTATCAGACCGGTGCTGGTCGCCTTCAATATCCCACAGCACTATCTCGAAGAGGTCCGGCGCCAGGCCGAATCGGGTGACATGCGCGTCGCGATCTACCGTGAGCAGGGCCGTGTCAGTGTGGCCGAAGGCAAGGTCGTCTTCATCGATAACACGGTGAACCCAGGGACCGGTACCGTGCTTTTGAAAGCACGGGTCCCGAACCGGGACCAGGCATTGTGGCCGGGAGAGTTCATACTTGCGCAACTCATCCTGAAAATCGAGCCCGATGCCGTGGTCGTGCCTGCAAGCGCGGTCCGGCCAGGACAAAAAGGCGCTTATGTCTATGTTGTGGACGATGCAAAGGCGAGGCTGCGACCGGTCCAGGTCTTGCGGCAGGTCGAAGACCTGGCCGTCATCGGGGAGGGATTGAAAGGCGGCGAACTGGTGATCACCGAGTTTCCCTTTGACCTTAGCCCCGGCAAAGCGGTCAAACAGACCGGAGGGCCACACTCGTGAACCTGTCCAGGATCTTCATCGAACGTCCGGTAGCGACGGCAGTATTGACCGCAGGCTTATGCTTGTTTGGCGTATTCGCATTCGACACGCTGCCGGTCAATGAGTTGCCCAGCGTCGATTTCCCCACCCTTCAGGTCTCCGCAAACCTCCCTGGAGCGGATCCCCAAACCATGGCGCGAGTGGTAGCAACGCCTCTGGAGCGGGAGTTTTCCACCATCTCCGGTATCGATTCCATGAGCTCGGTGAGCAGCTCGAGCTCGACCCGTATCGCTTTGCAATTCCGGCTCGAGCGCGATATCGACGCGGCCGCCCAGGACGTGCAGGGCGCGATCGCGAGCGCCATGCGCCGGCTTCCCAACGGGATCGATCCACCTCAGTTGCGCAAGACCAACCCCGCAGACAGCCCGGTCCTGATCCTCGCCTTGACCGCAGAGACCCTGCCCCTCTCGGAGCTGAACGAGTTCGCCGACACCCGTCTGACCCAGCGATTGTCGATGCTTCCGGGGGTCGCTCAGGTGGTGGTCTACGGGGCCCAAAAATACGCAGTACGCTTGTACCTCAATCCCAATGCCCTGGCCCAACGTAACCTCGGATTCGATCAAATAGTCGAGGCCGTCCAGGAAGCCAACAGTAACCGCCCCGCCGGAACCATGGACGGCGCCGAGCGTGCCTATGCAGTAACGGCCGACGCCGATCTCACGACAGCCGCGGATTTTCGAGACGTGATCGTGGCCTTTCAGAACGGTATTCCGGTCCGTCTCAAGGACATCGGCCGCGCCGAAGACAGCGTGGAGAACGATAAGGCCTTGAGCTGGTTCAATGGCGAGCGCTCGATCATTCTCGCGGTACAGCGGCAGCCAGGTGCCAACACGGTGGAGACCGTCAATGGGATCCGGGAACTGTTTCCCGAGGTACGCGCCCAGCTCCCGACGGGAGTTGAATTACGCGTGCTGTTCGATCGTTCGGAGTTTATCCGCGCGTCGATCCACGACGTCAATTTTACCCTGGTGCTCGCGATCGTCCTCGTGACCGGGGTGGTGCTCATGTTCCTGAGCAATCTGTCATCGACCCTCATCACGGTTCTGATCCTTCCCACATCGGTGCTCGGGACCTTCGCCGTGATGCATCTCCTGGGCTACAGTCTAAACAACCTGTCGCTGATGGCATTGACCTTGGCGGTGGGTTTTGTGGTGGATGACGCCATCGTGGTGCTGGAAAACATCAGCCGACACATGCAAATGGGCAAGGACCGTTTGACCGCGGCCCTCGATGGCACGCGCGAGATCGGCTTCACCGTCTTGTCCATGACGATATCGCTGGCTGCCGTATTTATCCCGATCCTGTTCATGGCCGGGATCCTCGGTCGCCTGTTCGCCGAGTTCGCGGTCACCGTAGGCGTGGCCGTGCTGATCTCCGGGCTCATTTCCCTCAGCCTCACCCCCATGCTGTGCGGCTTGTTCCTCAAGTCCACCAGGGGGCACGGTCCTCATTACCGCGCCTTTGATGCGCTGTTCGAGCGTTCCAGGGCGCTTTACGGTAAGAGCCTCCAAGTCGCCATGGGTCATCGTGGTTTGATGCTCATGGCATCGGTAGCGATTCTGGTTGCGACCGGCTGGCTCTACACTGCGGTCCCGAAGGGCTTCATCCCGAATCAGGACACCGGTACTATTAACGGCAGTACCCGCGCGCCCGAGGGAACTCCATTTCCGGAGTTGGTCAAGAGGCAACTGGCGCTCACCGAAGTGGTGCGAGCCAATCGCAACGTCGAATCGCTGATGTCCACCGCGGGACAGGGGTTCGGAGGTGTGAGCGGGGGCAACGTCGGGCGCATCGTCGTCCGATTGAAACCTGCGGCCGATCGGGAAGCCAGTGCCGACGAAGTCATTCAGGAGCTGCGGCTAGCCGCGCGCGCCGTCGAGGGTATGGAGCTCGTGCTGCAAAATCCGCCGGCGATCCGCCTCGGCTCGATCACGGGCGCGGGGGAATTTCAAGTCGTCCTGCGAGGCTCCGATCTGACGTCTCTGTACCCGGCCGCCCAAGCGATCGAGGCTCGACTCGAGGCGTTGCCGATGATCCAGGGTGTGAGCAGCAGCCTGGAGCTCGCCAACCCCGAGGTCCAGGTGCACATTCTGCGCGAGCGCGCAGCTTCCCTCGGCGTTAGCGCACAGGAAATCGAAACTGTGCTCGGCTCCGCCTTTGGAGGGAGCGAGATCAGCACGATTTATGGCGCCAATGACCAGTATCCCGTTTTTATTCAGCTCGATCTGGCCTTCCAACGCGACGTCAATGCGCTCGACGCCCTCTACGTGCAGAGCCGAAACGGCCGTCTGGTACCGCTCGCCAGCATTGCGGAGATAAGGCAAGGGGTCGGGCCGATCTCGATCGAGCATTTCGGACAACTTCCGTCGGTCACGCTGTCGTTCAACCTGGCGCGGGAGCAATCGATCGGGACGGCGCTTTCGGCCATCCAGGAAGTAATGCGGGAGGCACTCCCGCCCGGTATCAGCAGCGTCCTGAGCGGCAGCGCCAAGAGTTTCGAGGAATCGACACGCGATCTACCGATCCTCTTGGGTATCACCGTCCTGGTGGTGTACATGATCCTCGCCGTCCTGTACGAACATCTCGGCCATCCACTCACCATCCTCACGGCGCTGCCCTTGGCCGGGTTTGGGGCATTGGTCATGCTTTTGCTCTTTAACCAGGAGCTCAATATGTTCAGCTTCGTGGGGATTATTCTCCTCGTGGGGCTGGTCAAGAAGAATGGGATCATGATGGTGGATTTCTCACTCACCCTCCAGCGGGAAAAAAACCTGCCTGCAGAGCAGGCCATAGTCGAGGCCTGCCTGGTTCGCTTCCGACCTATCATGATGACCACGATGGCGGCGATCCTCGCGACCCTGCCCATTGCACTTGGTTATGGCGCAGGCGGCGAGGCACGCCAGCCCCTCGGGATCGCGGTCGCGGGCGGGCTTTTGTTCTCGCAGTTTCTGACGCTCTACATCACCCCGACCTTTTACGTGAGCCTGGAGCGGTTCGTCCAACGGCTTGCGCATGCACGCCTCCGGTACATGGGGCGAGAAACGGGGCTCTAAGCGGCAAGCGTTTTTATCCTGTTCCCGCGCACGCGCCGATCGCTTTGTCGTAAGCCTCCCGTTGCTCCAGTCTCTTGATGATGCATTTCCATTGATCGGGAGTATATGTATACCCTCTGTTACGGCATTCGTCGAGAAACTTCTCTCGAGTCGGGTCGGTTACTTTAAGCTGATCGGATCTTATATTCATCGCTTCCTTGCATAACGATACCTCCTCACTGCATGCCGAGAGTCCGAAAGAAATAAGCAACACAAGAACCACAGTACGCCATGCTTTTATCGTCATTGAGATCAGTGCCTCGCTTGCCCATCAAATATAAAACAGAAGGTCTGAGAGGTTGTCAATAAATCTACTGCGCATCCCGATCGCTGCGTCGCGTGCTCGCTCGCTCCTCGCCTATCGAGTGATATGTCTCGTGGCTCGCTCCGCGGCTCCTGGCGCTCAGGGCTGCTCGCAACGATTTATTCACAACCTCCCTTAGCCAAAGATTGAGGTCCAATGCGTTGTGCCGTAGTTTACAGGCAAACGGCGTTATCGCATATTCTGGCGCGAGATGACCGTACTGTAAGCTCCTATGTTGAAGAACAAATTCGCCGTCGCGTTGCCGGCCCGCAAGCCGCGCAAGAGCGGCCGCAAGCGGATCACCAAAGGGCAGGTCCGCACCAACGTCGTCATCGATCGCGAGCTAGTCGAAAAGGCCAAGGCCCTCGTTCACACCGCGCGCGAGGCCATACATGCCGCGCTCGAGAACGATGTCAAGCCCTACGATTACTCGGGGATACCCGAACTCGTGGGCACCGGCTGTCTCGCGGACGACTACGACTACAAGACTGCATCACGCCCGAAGTACCTCGGCTGGGATCCGGTGTACAAGCCAGATTGATTCGCAAGACACGCTCGTGATCGTCGATACGTCCGTGTGGGCAAGTGACTTCGAGAGGACGTACTAGAGGTTATGAGCTTATGACGGAAGGCGCCATTGGAGTCCAGGGAAACGAGCGTAGTCCCTGTCTAAGGTCAGCCACTCGCAGCCCGATTCAACTGCCAGCGCCGCGTACCACGCGTCAGGTACCAGGTTGCCGCGAGCGTCAGCATCTTCGCACAGTCGTGAGAAGATGGACCAGTGCTGCGATCCGGGCTGTATCAGTACGCAATGGGGCTGACTCATAAGGGTTTCGCAGAATCCGATGACTTCGGAGAGTTTGCTAGGGCGGGAGAAAATCTTGGGATGAGTTGTCACCCGGATGACGCCGCTCAGCACTTGCGGAGAGGTGCCGTACCGCGAGTCGCCGTTGACGACTCCGTCCAGCCAATTTCGACAAAGATTGTGGTCGCCAGAGTCGGATCGGAACGCATGAACGAGGACGTTGACATCAGGGAGGATCACGGCTCCTCCATCCGGTCCTGCAGATCGCTCGATCGGTTCAGGTCGACGCCCGGCAACGTACCGCCCGACGCTTTAGAGATCGGCAGTTGCACTCGCGTTCGTCTCGCCGCCCTTGATTCGGCCAGCATGGTCTTTAAGCCCTCTTCGATCAGCGAGGTTAGAGTTCGCCCTTGCTCGGCGGCCTTCTTCTTGGCCCTGTGCAGTAGATCGTCTGAAAGTCGGATCGTCGTTCTCATATGTCAAAGAATACGTCGCTGGCATCGATATGTCAATGAAATCGGAGCGGACACATGATGTAGATCTTAACCATCGGTCGTCCGCTGAGCGAGGCGGAGTGGGACTGGCTAGATGAACAGCACGTGGCCGCCTTGGGCGTGCAGAGGCACACAGCGGCCTCTGCTTGCGCGCGCCGTTTATACTTTGCCGGGGCGAGCAGCGGCTCGACCTGCGCGCGGTCCCCGATTGCATCGCGCTCACCCCCGTACGATTGAACGCTGCATCGCCGTCGAAGGCGCTATCCGGTATTGGCGCGTGGTGGAGAACCGCAACTAGCTTCGAACGCGTTGCCCGCCTCTCAGGCGCCGAGGATGCCGTGCTGTGGGTGCCCGGTTTTGCTCCGAGCTGATGGTTGGAGTGTGTCACGCATCTGCTCGCGCTCCGGCCCACGCCTGCCTTGATCGCCTGCGATCCCGATCCCGCCGGAATCGAGATCGCGCTACAGGCCGGCCGGCTTTTGGGAAGAGGCGCGGCTCGCCTGGGAGCCCTGGTGTATGGACTTTAAACTCTGGCGGCGCTCCCCAGCACGAGGCCGCTGGAAAGTAGCGACCGCGAGCGCTTGCAGCGGCTCCGGCAACGGCCCCTCCCGGCGGCCTTAGGAGAGCTCGCCGAGTGGATGCTTGCTCATGACCGCAAGGGCGAGCAGGAGGGCGTAGTGTGAGAGAGCTGTTGCAATAGTACGTTGATTTTATACCTGCGAATCGGACGGCGCCGATGCCGCCCGCCTCAACCCCCTACGACCTGCCGCCTATCCCGAGGCAAGACCGGGACGAAGCGTGCTAAACTTTGCAAGTGGGCTGGCCGCCGCCTAGCGGGACGGCGGATCGGCCTTATATATCATGTTGGGGCTCTTGAAATGGGTGCGGTGAACGTTGATAGGTGGCTACCGTTCTTTGAGCCATTCTTTTCTTCGCCGGCCGACACTCGTTCGTTCGTTGAACCGCTTGAATCACTCTGCCTTGGTGACCCGCGGCACCAAGCAAAGATCATGATGCATCAGACGCAAAGACTGATCTCACTTTCTGATGATCTGCCGCAAATAAGGAAAGACAATGAAGGCCTGCGGCTTTTGTTCCTGCTGATCTGCGCTGAGAACATCGCGAAGCTCGCCAACAAGTACGATGGAGAGAGTCAGTCCCGGGCTTATGTGCGAAACTTTTTCAGCTGGTTCCTTTCTGTCGAAGACCAGCGGAACATGTGCGTTGGAATGACCCACCACGACAGAAAGCCGATGCCTCTCCAACAGGCAGTTGACGCGTTATATGACGTGCGGTGCGATGTTGTGCACGAAGGAAAGTACTGGGGGTTTCACTTCCATGATGGTGACACCCCAATGCTTAACCTGACGTCATAGCGTCCATAACCTTGGCGCAATTTCGTACGCTCATTGTTCGTGGCTGCATCCGCGCAATAGAGCGCTACCCGCAAGAGCCCCAACCAGCGGTGGTGCTCAGAACATGACCGCTGAGCCGTCATTCCTAGGAGGTTGGGATCGCGTATTGTCCGGCGCCATCGGGGTCTTGCTTGGCTTCGGCCTGGCTCAGGCGAAGGAATGGCTCACGCGGCGAAGAAAACACGCGGCCTTCTGGCACGCGATCAACGCAGAGCTCGAGTTTTCGGGCGGCAAGGCTGCAAGCTTTTCAACTGAGAACGTGGAGGCGCCGCTTTACCGCCTTCCCAAGTCCTCGTATGAATCCTGCTATCCTCAGCTCCTTGCTGATGGCGCACTCACTCGAGCTGAAAGCACGGCGCTCATGGCATTCTTCAACGAGATCGAGACACTCAACCGAGGGCTCGACTTAGCGACGAACGCTTCGGACGCAGATAAGCGCCGCGAGGAATATAGGCGGAATCGCGTCAAAGCGAAGCGTGTTGCGTCGGGCGGTCCTCTGTACGATGCGGCCGCTCCATTGCCCCACACATCAAATGATGTATCGCGCCCAACCAACGCGCGTAAGGTGGAAAGGTAGCCCGCGTAGTCAGCTATAACAATGTGTCCCTGGTCCCCTGGTTGGCATAAAACGCCGCTGGGCGCCATCAGGTCGTGTTGGCTGTCGTCGCCGGATCGGCCTTCTATATCTTGTTGGGGGGCTATATTCGTAAGACTGGATTCGTAGATGGAGTAGATCTTATGCAAAAGCAACTTACAGCTATCATTGAGCGTGAG
>Ga0187892_10002712_pt1 | contig 34411 bp, 28 predicted proteins | sample MA1701073metaG_FD_139345 | JGI IMG/M metagenome (GOLD analysis project Ga0187892, IMG submission 139345) | Bio-ooze microbial communities from a basaltic lava cave in the Kipuka Kanohina Cave System on the Island of Hawaii, USA - MA170107-3 metaG ... | reverse complement strand
GGGCGGTCACACCATGGTCGCGGGATGGGAACCCGAAGCGGCGCCGAACATCGAGAACCGGGATGATCTGCCCATGGAGATTGATCACCCCCAGGGCAATTACCGGGGCTCTCGGAAGGGGCGATACGGCAACCATCGGAAGGACACGATTCACCGTGACCAGGGGAAGGGCATAGCGCTGGCCCTCGACGAGGAAGACGACAAGTTGAAGTCGGCGGTCCTTCCGCATGGGATCCACCAGCGCTCGCGCTCAGACGCCCAAGGGTCGCCGGCCGGGCCCCACCATTAGGTGTCTCCTTGCGCTGCTCCGTGACGGGCTCGACATGGTCAACCTACAGCCATCGTGCGGTGTTCGGACTGAAGTCCGGAAGTAAAATCGTGCTGGGCTGGCGCGCCCGGCAGGGCACGGAGCGATAGTCATCCGGAAGAACACCCACCCTGGGAGGGCGGTGTCACCGGAGCTCCGGAACCTCCTCCCTGGCGAGGCGGCGGGTCAGGCGGGCGAGCCGGTAATCGAAGCTGTCGAGCACCCGGGCCGAAGCCCGTTCGGCTCGGCCGCGCGCGAGCGCTCGAAGGACCATGTTCCGTGCGGTCGCGAGGTCCCGCGCCCGGTGCTCGTAGAACTTCGCCAGCTCCTCCCAGGGGCGCGGGTCGAACACCGGCGACTCTGTCACCGTCTCCCAGAGCGCCAGCGCCGCCGCCCACCGCGCCTGGCGCTTCTCCCAGGTGGCGAGGGTGAGGCGGACGCGCTCGGCCTCGAGCCCGCTGAGCCCGGCCTCGACGGCGCGCCGATAGTACGCATAGCCGCGCTCGGGGTCCGCGCGCGCCCAGAGGCGGGCAAGGCCGGCGTACTCATGGGGCGCGAGCTCGCAGTCGTGGGGGCGGTCGAGCGCGCGCGCGAGCCAGGCGGTGAGCGCCGCCAGCGAGAGGACGTCCGCGCGGTTGTGGCTGAAGACCCGGCGCAGCGCACCCGGCTGCCGGCGCCGCAGGTAGTCGAAGTAAAGCGCTGGGATGAACGCGCCCGGCACATCGTCCTCGCGCTCGAGCCCCAGCACCCGGCTCTCGATCGTTGCCAGCCGGCAGTCCTGAAGCCGCGTCCCCCACATGCGGCGGACCGGCCGCAGCAGATCGAGATGCCACCGCTCGGGCCAGCGGCGCCGCGCCAGGATGAACCTCGTCTCGAGGAGCGGCAGGTCGAACCCGCTGCCGTTGTACGTCACGAACCCGTGGGCGTCTGCCATGAGTGGCTCGATGGCGGCCAGCAGCGCGGGCTCCTCGTCGAGGTCCCGCATGAAGAACTGCTGCAAGACGAAGCGATCACCCTCGACGCGGCCGACACCTACCAGGAACGCGTAGGTGCCCGTCCCCCCCGCCAGGCCCGTCGTCTCGGTGTCGAGGAAGAGCAGGCTCCGGATGTCGCCGGCGGGAGCGCCGTCGTGCGAGAGCACCCCCAGCAGCTCCGGGGCTGCGGCCAGCGCGCCGGTCAGCTCGACCCCGCCGTGGCGGTGGTCCAGCGCGAACTCCTGACGGACCGTCACGATCGGTCCGCAGGCGGTCTCCTCGAGCGTTCCACCGACGACCGCCTCGATCGGCTCGGGGGCCGTGCGCCGCGCGGCATGAGACTGCTCGACGCGTCGGATGACGCGCCGGAGGCCTTCGAGGGTGCTCGGGTCCGCAGATCGGCCGACGATGCCGACCCGCCTCGCTCAGTGGACGATGGCGGTCAAGATCGCCTCCGCCATCGCCTTGGCGCGCCGGCCCACTTCGTTGACGGGCCCGACGCAGGACGGACAGCCAAACCGACACGGACACGCCGCCAGCACCTCGCGGCCGCGCGCCAGCAGCGCCGGCAAGACCTCGAAGACCCGCTCGGCGAGCCCGATCCCGCCGGCATAGCGGTCGTAGAGATAAATCGTCGGCGTGAAGTGCACGGCCTCGAGGAGCCGCCGCCGGGCTGAGGTCACGGTGTCGGCGGTCACGCCCGGCTTGGCGGGCGCTCCGTCGCCCAGCCAGGACCCCAGATCCCGAATGTCGCAGAGGAGGAACATGGGCGCCAGGTGGTGGAGCAGGTAGGCCACCGCGCGGAGCCCATCCACGATCTCCTCGCGCGAGCGGCTCACCCGCTCCAGCAGTCGGGGCTCGATCGCGAGCCACGCGCTCGTCGTCTGCATCTCCTGCTGCGGCAGCTCGACATCCCCCGAGCCGACGTTCTCGAGCGTGGCCAGCTTGATCTTCTTGAACCCGACCACCTTCTCGGCGACCAGGACCTCGCCCTGGGTCGCAGCCCAGCCCGAGCTCGTCTGCTCGGCGAGCCGGCGCAGGGCCCAGACCCCCCGGGCGCTGATGGCGTCGGTGAAGTAATCGACCGAGACGCGCTTGACATACGCGACCTTTTCCTCGTCCTCCCGGAAGTGCAGCTCCTGGACCTCGTAGGGCTCGCTCTCCACGAGATAGATCGCCTTGGGGTAGATGGTCGCGAACGCGCTCGACCAGTCGACCTCGGCGATGATCTGCCGGCGCTTCACCTGCATGTCGTCACGCGCCGTGGTGTCGATGACGAGGAAGTTGTCGGTCGTCACGGTGCGGAGCGAGACGTGATCCGCCGGGTATCGCTCCGAGGCCCAGTGCCACCGCTCGCCGGCGTGGTGCAGCAGGCCCTCGTCCTCCAGCGCAGCGAGGTGGACCCGGACGTCGACCTCACCGAAAGGCTCGCCGGCCGGGAACGGCAGCTCGAATGCGGCGCACTTGAGGTGGTTGACCAGGATGAACGGGTTGTCGGGATTGATCCGTGCGTGTTCGGGCGGGGCGCCGAAGAGGTAGTCGGGATGCGCGACCAGGTATTGATCGATCGGCGCGCTCGTCGCCACGTAGATCGCCACCGACTGGCCGCTGCGCCGCCCGGCGCGGCCCGCCTGCTGCCAGAGCGAGGCGATCGTTCCCGGGAACCCGGCGAGCACGGCAGCGTCCAGGTGCCCGATGTCGACGCCCAGCTCGAGCGCATTGGTGGACACGACGCCCAGCACCTCGCCCGAGCGAAGGCCCTGCTCGACCGCCCGCCGCCGCGTCGGCAGGTAGCCTCCGCGATAGCCCCGGACGATCCCAGCATCGCCGGTCCTGTCGGCGACCGCGGCCTTGACGGTCGTCAGGAGGACCTCGGCGGAGAGCCGGCTCTGGGCGAACGCAATCGTGGGGATCTTCTCCTTCAGGAAACGCGTGACGAAGCGCGCGGCCTCGCCCAGATACGGCGCCCGAATCCCCAGCTCGGCGTTCACGATGGGCGGGTTGTAGCAGACGAACGTCTTCTCGCCCGTTGGCGCGCCGCTCTCGCGGACCTCCTCGACGGCGTCACCGAGGAGCCGCTCCGCCAGCTCGCGTGGGTTCGCGATCGTGGCCGAGGCCATGATGAACTGCGGCGCCGAGCCGTAGTGCCGGCAGATGCGCCGGAGCCGCCGGAGTACGTTGGCGAGGTGGCTCCCGAAGACACCGCGATACGCGTGCAGCTCGTCGATCACCACGAAGCGGAGGTTCTGGAAGAGGTTGAGCCACTTCGTGTGGTGCGGCAGGATGCCCGAGTGGAGCATGTCCGGGTTGGTCAGGACGAGGTTGGCTCGGGCCCGGACGGCGCGGCGCGCGTCCTGCGGGGTGTCGCCGTCGTAGGTGAACATCCGCAGCTCGGGCAGGGACTTGGCGAGAGTCTCCAGATCGGCGAGCTGATCCTGGGCGAGCGCTTTGGTCGGGAAAAGATACAGCGTCCGCGCCTCGCCCGACTGCAGGAGGCTCTGGAGCACCGGCAGGTTGTAGCAGAGCGTCTTGCCGGACGCGGTCGGCGTCACCACCACCACGTGCTGGCCCTTGTCGACGTATTCCCAGACCCGCGCCTGGTGGGAGTAGAGATACTCGATCCCGCGACCTCGGAGGGCCTCGGCCAGCCTTGGATCGAGCGAGCCAGGGAACGGGGCCAGCCTGGCCGGGCGTGCCGGGAAGTGCCGGGTAGCGGTGATGCGGGGGCCGGTCGACGGTGACGTCAGCAGGTCGTCGAGAATCCGGCCGAGCATCGTCGCAACTGTATCATGGAGAATCGATGCCCCTTACGTCCTGGATTGCCCCGATCGTGTGGATGGCGGTCGTCTTCTGGCTCTCTTCCGGAAGCTTCAGCGCAGCGATGACCGGGGCAATCATCGTGCCGCTGCTCGAGTGGCTCTGGCCCTGGCCGGGCGAGGGATCGACCTTCTTCTTGATCCACGGCGCCATCCGGAAGCTCGCCCACGTGAGCGAGTACGCCATCCTGGCCATCCTGTGGTGGAGACCGCTCGCCGACTGGCCCCCGAGCCGGCGGCGGGCCCCGCTCTGGCTGGCGTTCGGCATCGTCGTCGCCTGGGCCGGGCTCGACGAATTCCACCAGTCGCTGGTGGACTCGCGGACCGGGAGCGCGGCCGACGTGATCCTGGACGCGAGCGGCGCGGGAATCGCCCTGACTGCGCTTGGCTGGGCGCGAGGGAGCCCGAGGCGCGCGGCGGGCTTCGTCCTGGTGACGGCGCTGGTCGGGAGCGGAAGCTTCCTCGGGCTCCACTACACCCTCGGCGTCGGCCCCGGCTGGCTCTGGGCGATCGTCGCTGGCGCCTGGCTTCTCATCGCGCTCGCGACCTACGTCCGCTCAAGCCGCCTCGGTGTCGCTGCGCTTCCGCCGAGCTGATCAGGGCTCGCCTCGCACCGCCACGCCCGAGCACCCCGGCCTGTCACGCGGGGCGCGTCAGGCCGCGGTGCTCGCTCCCGCCCCTCGGATCGCGGGCGATCAGGTTACTTGGTCTTTGCCGTGTCGTGCGTCGCTGCGGTGATACGGTCCTTGATGCCGTCGTACGTCGCCTTCGGAACGACGTGTCGCTTGACCAGATCGCTCTTCCGCTTGTACGGGCGGTTGTCCACGATCTTCTTGGCGTAGGCCTCGCCGACGCCGGGGAGCATCTTCAGCTCATCGGCGGTGGCGGTGTTGATGTCGAGGGCATGCGCCGCGCCGGCCCCGAGGTCCTCCCCGGCCTTCTTGGCCGCCGGATCGGGTTTCGGGGGCAGAGGCGCCTCGGTCCTGGCCGGAGCGCCGGTCTTCTTTTCGGCGGCGCCGGCCGGGAGGTTGAGCGCGCCGGCCGCGAACAGGCCAGCAACCATGAGAGCTACCAAGCGCTTCATTCGATGTCCTCCTCTTGTAAGAGTTCAGCCCGAAGGGCTTCCGAGGGTCGGGCTAATGAGGGGAACTAGAATGGGGGGCCTAGCGTTCCCGTTCAGCAGGCCCCCGCCAGACTGAGCCAGGCGACGACGAGCTGCTCCGACGAGGGGGCTTCGAAGCGGAGGCGCTTGTTCACCCCGTACAGGTCCAGCTGCTGGTTGAGCGGCAGCACGGCGCCGTCGTCCAGGAGCATCCTGAGCGCTTTCGCGTAGAGCGTCTGGCGGCGCTTGGGTCGGTCGATGTCTGCGCCTCGTCGACGACTGCGTCGTACTCCGGCCGGAAGTAGTTCGCGAAGGCGTTTCCCGCTCCGCCACAGGGAAAGAGCGTGTTATGAGCATCCCAGGCGGTGTTGCCCACCCGATGAAGAACATCGGCCCGGCCTTGTGGACGTACACCTTCTGGTTCAAGTAGGTGACCCACTCGAAGGTGCGGACCCGGGCGCGAAGTCCGCCCGGGTGAGCTGGCCGGCGGCCGCGTCCCCGACCTCCTTGTCCCTGAGATACCGCCCGTCCGGGGAGTTCAGGGTCAGGTCGATGCCCCCGGGGTACCCCGCCTCGGCGAGCAGCCGCTCCACGCGCCCGAGATCGCAGCGAGCCTCGGAAGCCGAGCCATCCCCCCTCAACCGAGACGGTTCACGACCGGCTCGCCGCCGACGAGCACGAGGCGGACGTCCGCGAGCGCCTGGAGGTCTGCCAGCGGGTCTCCACTGACCGCCACGAGATCGGCCGCCAGCCCTGGTGCCACACGCCCGACCTCGGCCTCGATCCCCAGCGCAGCCGCCGCGGCTGACGTCGCCGAGCGGACGGCCTCCATGGGCGCCATGCCCAGCTCGACCATGAGTCGAAGCTCCGCCGCGATATTGCCGTGCGGGTTCAATGGCGTACCGGCATCAGTGCCGGCCGCGACCCGCACGCCGGTCCGCACTGCGAGCGCGAAGCTCTTCCGGTGGGTGTCGATCACCTGCCGGGCCTTTCGGACCATGAACACGGGAATGCCGGCCGCCTCCCCGCCCTCCGCGATCGCGCGCGCGGCCACCAGGGTCGGGACGAGGAACGTCCCCTCGTGCTTCATCCGCTCGACCAGCTCGTCGGTGAGGAAGATCCCGTGCTCGATGCTCGTCACCCCGGCGTCCACGCAGCTCCGGATGCCCTGCGCCCCCTGGGCGTGCGCCGCCACGCGGCGGCCGGCCTTGCCCGCCTCCTCCACCGCGGCACGGATCTCGTCGTTGGTGAGCTGCGAGGAGCCGGGCTCCACGCCCGGGGTCATTACGCCGCCGGTGGCGAAGATCTTGATGACGTCGGCGCCTTTCTTGAGCTGCTCGCGGACGGCCTTGCGTACGTCGTCCGGTCCGTCGGCCTCGCGCCCGAACCACCAGCCATGGCCGCCCGTCATGCAGATACCCTGCCCGGCTGCCACGAGCCGCGGCCCCGGGATCAGCCCCTCGCCGATCGCCCGCTTGAGCGACATCTCGATGTGGTCCTTGCCGCCGAGATCGCGAACGGTGGTCACACCTGCGGCCACCGTTTGCCGGCACCGGACGGCTGCCTTCAGCACCGTCAGCGCCGCTGGATCGTCGACGAGCGGGCGCACCGGATCGGCTTCGGCGCCGAGGCAGAGGTGCACGTGGCAGTCGATCAGCCCTGGCAGGAGCGTGAGCCCGTCCAGCCTCAGCACCCGGCCTCCGGGCGCGCGGGCGTCCGGAACCACCTCGGTGATCCGACCATCCTCAACGACCACGGATCGATCGTCGACGGGCGGTGCTCCCGTCCCGTCGATCAGCGTGGCTCCCTTCAGGATGAATCGCTCGCTCATGTCGCCTCCGGGGCGTGCGCCAAGCCCCCCAAGGACCCCCGTTTGACTGGAGCCGACCGTGACTCTACCACGGACGCTGCGCGAGATTCCGGACCAGCACAGGACGCTCGAGCCATCGAGGCCTTAGCCGGCCGCTGAGAAAGGCCCATGGACTCGGGCCTCGAGCCCGCAGCGCGCTCGCGAGCGCCATCCGAAGGACCACTGGGCTGGGCGCAAAGCCGTTGTGCCGCGGGCTGACGGCGCAGTAGCATCGAGTCCTGTCGCGCGCCGCTGGAGCGGCGTTGGGTTGCTGGACGGGACGACGCCGGCCGCGACAACACGATTCGGGCGTGCATGCGTGTCGTCGAGGTCGAAGCGGATCCTGCGACGGGTGACCGCCGGATGACCGATAGGCCGCGAATTGCGGTGGCGATCATGGCGAAGGCGCCAAGGGCGGGCGAGGTCAAGACACGGCTCTGCCCGCCATTCTCGCCGTCGGAGGCGGCCGAGCTCTATCACTGCTTCCTTCGCGACAAGATCGCCCAGGTACGGGGACTCGCCGGCGCGAGTCCGGTCATCGCCTTCACCCCGGCCGACGGCCGGAGCCTCTTCGAAGGGCTCGCCCCGGGCTTCCGGCTGATCCCGCAGGAGGGCGCCGATCTCAGCAGCCGGCTTCTGAACAGCCTCGATCAGCTCGTGGGCGAAGGCCACGCCGGCGCACTGCTCATTGACAGCGACACGCCGACACTCCCCGCCGACTTCCTGCGGCGAGCGGTCGACCTCGTGGCGACGCCCGAGATCGACCTCGTCCTCGGACCAAGCGACGACGGCGGGTACTACCTGATCGGGATGCGGACGGTGCGGCCCACCCTCTTCCGAGAGATCCCGTGGAGCACCGCGGACGTTCTATCGGAGACGATCAAGCGCGCCGAGGCGGAGCGGCTCCGGATCGCCTGCCTTCCGCCGTGGTTTGACGTCGACACCCCAGGGGATCTCGCGCGCCTGAGCGCCTCCATCGCCGAAACGGACGTGGAGGGGCCGGCGCACACCCGCCGATTCCTCTTGGGACGGGAGCAATGAAGAAGCTCCCGGAGGTGCCGTGGAAAAGTCTACTGCACCCGCTGGCTCTCGCTCCGGGAGGACTCCGTGGAGCTCCCACGCGTGAGCCGCGCAACCGCCTCGATGTGCGCCGTGTGGGGGAACATGTCGACCGGCTGCACCCAGTCGAGCCGGTAGCCGGACCGGACGAGGTCGCCGACGTCCCGGGCCAGCGTGGCCGGATTGCAGGACACATAGACGATGCGGGCCGGGGCAAGCGCGGTCAGGGCGCGCAAGGCCTTGGGATGGAAGCCGGCGCGCGGTGGGTCCGCGACGACCACGTCCGCCCGGACCCCGTGCGCGATCAGATCAGGCAGGACGTACCGGACTTCGCCGGACAGGAACGTGCAGTTCTCGATCCCGTTCAAGCGGGCGTTGCGGATCGCGTCCTCCACGGCCGTGGTCGCCACGTCGATGCCGTACACATGGCGGCACCGGCGAGCGAGCAGCAGGCTGATCGCGCCCGTCCCCGAGTAGAGATCGATGGCCGTGTCGCCGCCGGCTGCCTCGCTGGCCTCCAGCACGATCCCGAAGAGCCGCTCGGCCTGCTCGGTGTTGGTCTGGAAGAAGGAGTTGGCCGACACCTGAAACGTCAGGCCCGCGACCGTCTCGTAGATGTGATCACGGCCGGCCAGGAGATGCTCCTCGGAGCCGACCGCGACACTGGCCGGCTTGGAGTTGACGTTGAGCATCACGCTCACCGTCCCGGGCACGCGCGCTCGTAGCCCGTCGGCGAGAGGGGATAGGGCCTCGATCGCCGGCGCCGCGGCGACGATGTTCGTCATCACCTCACCCGTCCGCCGCCCGTGCCGGAGCATCAGGAACCTGAGGAGCCCCTCGCCGCCGCGCTGGTCGTATGGCATCAGCCTCCGTTCGCGCATCTGCCGGCGCGTCTCGTCCAGGAGCGCGTTGAGGGGATCGGGCTGGAGCAAGCACCGGTCGATGTCGAGGACCGCATCGTATCGGTCGGCCTCGTGCAGGCCGATGACGGGCTTCTCGGCAGTGCCCCCGACGGTGAACTCCATCTTGTTCCGGTACCCCCAGATCTCGGGCGCGGGAAGGATCGGGCGCAGCTCCGGGGACGTCATGCCCCCGAGGCGGGCCAGGCAATCGGCGACCTGCTTGGCCTTGAAGGCGAGCTGCGCCGCGTAGGCCATGTGCTGGAGTCGACATCCTCCGCAGCGGCCGAAGTAGGGACACGGAGCCTCGACGCGGTCGGCCGACGGCTCCTCGACGGTCTCGATGACCCCCCGGCCGAAGCGGCCCCGCGCCTCGATCAGCCGGACGCGGACCCGATCCCCCGGGAGGCCGCCGCGCACGAACACCACGTAGCCGCCGACCCGACCGACCCCCTCGCCGCCGAACGCGAGGTCGTCGATGGTCACGGACAGAGTATCCCCCCGGCGCGGGCGACTCATGAGGCCCTCACTATAAGAGCGCGTATGAGCGAAGTCAATTTGGCCCCGGCCGATATGCTAGCCGCCGCATTCCGGCCGCGTTATGATGTCGCTCTGATGACGCGATCGGCGCCTCGGGCCGTCGGTGACATCCTAGGAGCCGCGGTTCCGGCCCTGGCGAGGCGGCTGGTGGAGGTCGACATCCGCCGGGCGTGGTCATCAATCGTGGGTCCCGACATCGCCCGGCGCGCTCGACCAGGCGTGCTGGTCGGTGATTGCCTGCAGGTCACGGTCGACAACTCGCCATGGTGCCAGGAGATGACGCTGCGGGCGCCGACTCTCGTCGCCGCCCTGGCGGGACGGCTTGGTCATGACACCGTGCGCTCGCTTCGAGTGACCGTTGGGGCGCTCCCGCCCGAGCCGGGTCCGCCTTCCGCCGAGCCCGTCCGCCCTGAACGCTTGGCGGGTGAGGAGGAGCTGTCAGCCATCGGCGCGACCCTCGCGCCCATCACCGATCGTGGGCTGGCCGAGTCGCTCCGACGGCTCCTCGTCAAGACGGGTCGATTCGCACCGAAATGAGGTCTCCAATGTACCAGCTGCTCGCCCTCAGCCCTCTCCTCGCGCTCGTGGTGACCGGATGCGTCGCGCTGTCGCCTACGACCGCGAGCAGCGTCGATACGCCGGCGCCGGCCGGCGCACGCGCCGTCAGCCAGGATGAGTCCGCCGAGGCCTACTATCACTTCGCGGTGGCCCACATGCAGGCCCAGGCCGGGCGTACCCGGGAGGCGATCGAGGAGATCCGCAAGGCGATCCGGCGGGATCCACGGGCCGTCCTGCTATGGCGGCAGCTCTCCCAGTGGCTCCACAAGGTCGACGAGGGCGAGGAGGCGCTCGCCGCCGCCAGCCGCGCCGTGGAGCTGAGCCCCGACGGCGCCGAGTCGCGACTCGCCCTGGCCGAGCTGCTGCAGGGGCAGAAGCGGTTCGCGGAGGCGGAGGCGGAGCTGGAGCGGCTGATCGCGCTCTATCCCAAGGCGCCGGAGGCCTATGTCACGCTGGCGCGGTACCTCCACGAGCAGAAGGCCCTCGATCGCGCGCGCGCGGTCCTGCTCCGGCTGGTGTCCGAGCTACCCTCGCTTGCCCAAGGCCACTTCCTACTGGGTCGGGTCGCGCTCGAGCAAGAGCAGTGGAGCGAGGCGGAGTCCCGGCTCCGGCAGGCGATCACCCTCGATCCGGGCAACGACGGCGCGTGGGCGGCGCTTGGCTACATGTTCGAAACCCGGCATCAGCCGGAGAAGGCCGTCGAGGTCTATCGCGAGGCGCTTCGCCTCCAGGGCGACGACGGCGCCTTCGCGGAGCGTCTCGGTGACCTGCTGATCCGCCTGGGGCGGTTCGGGGAGGCTCAGGCGGAGATCGAGCGTCTCGCCGCCGCTGGGCCGCGAGACCCGCGCGTCTACATGAAGCTCGGGGCCGTCTACTACGAGCAGAAGCTGTGGGACAAGGCCGCCGAGGCCTTCAACCAGGTCTTGGCCCTCGACCCGAGCAACGTCCGCGCGCGCTACTTCCTCGCGACGACATACATGGACGCGGGCAAGGACGCGGATGCTCGCCAGGAGCTCGAGCGTGTGCTCCGCGCCGACCCCAAGTCCATCGACGCCCGCGTGCAGCTCGGCTTCCTTCACAGCCGCGCCAAGCGCTTCGACGACGCGGTCGCCGCCTTCACCGAGGCCGCTAACCTCGAGCCCAAGCGCCCCGAGCTGTTCTTGTACCTCGGCACCTCGCTCTACCGGGCCCAGCAGTACGACCGCGCGCTCGCCGTGGTCCGGGAAGGGCTCTCGCTGGACGGGCAGAACAAGGATCTGCTCTTCCAGCTCGGGGTGATCCTCGAGAAGAAGGCCCAGTTCGACGAAGCGATCCAGGTGTTCCGGGACGTCATCCGCCTCGACCCCAAGCACGCTGAGGCTTACAACTACGCGGGGTATATGTATGCCGAGAAGGGCGTCAACCTCGACGAGGCGGTCGCGCTCATCGGCAAGGCCCTCGAGCTCGAGCCTGACAACGGCTACTTCATCGACAGCCTCGGCTGGGCGCTCTACCAGCAGGGGCGTTACGGCGACGCCCTGCGCGAGCTCAAGCGTGCCGTCGAGCGGGCCAAGGAAGACCCGGTGATCTTCGACCACCTCGGCGATGCCTACCTGAAGAACGGCCTCGAGGACGAGGCGATCCAGGCCTGGGAGAAGTCGCTGTCACTCGATCCCGCTGCGTCCGAGGTGCGCAAGAAGCTCGAGCGGAGTCGCGAGCGGGAGCGCGTGAAGAGTGACAGCACGAGCGCGTCTCAGTCTCGGTAGCGACTCGAAGGGGCGCGTCGCCCCCCTTCCGAACCTCCCCGTCGGCCGCGAGCTTGCGGGGCGAGGCGAGGCCCGAGTGAATCGAGCCGTAGCCCCGATTCCGAGATCGGCGCGCCAACGAGCACGCGGCGACTGTCGTGGGCTGCTCCGACAGGCCGCCAGCCTCGGCGTCGCCTTCGCCCTCTCTGCCTGCGCCACCACGGCAACCGGGCCCTCTCCTCCGTTTCCGGACGAGGTGCGCCGGCTGGTGGCCCTCCTGACCTTGCGGCGCGATCAGATCGCCGACGTCCGGACCCGCGTCGACCTCACCGTGCGCCGAAGCGCCGGGGTCCAGCGGTTCCCGGGCGTGCTGCTCCTCCGGACACCGGCCTCGCTGCGCTTCGAGGCGCTGTCCCCGTTCGGTCCGCCGTTCATGCTGGCGACCGTTTCCGAGGGAACCGTCGTCATCTACAACGTCGCGGACAACCGCGTCCTCACCGGACCGGCCACGGCCAGCGCCGCGCGGCGCTGGCTCGGGATCGCGCTGGCGGCCGAGGACCTCGTGGGCATCCTGCTCGGCCGGGTCGGCCCGCCGCCCGACCTGCGAGAGGCGGCGATCGTCCCGGCCAATGGCGACGGCCCGTCGCTCCTGCTCACCGCCGGGCGGCAGCGCCGCCGCCTATGGCTCGATCTGGAGACCGCGGTCATCTCGAAGCTCGAGATCGGGGAGGCCCCGGATCGACTCGTGGTCGTGTACGAGTGGCCCACGCGGGGCGATCTGCCGGAGCGGATTCACGTGGCCGCGTCGGGACTCGAGGCTGAGGTGCGCTACGACGAGCCCGCCATCAGCGTCGGTGTCGACCCCAGGCGCTTCAGCCTGTCACTTCCGGAGACCGCCGAGATTCAGCGGTTCTATTGACCAGTTCTCGCCTCGCGTGCTAGCGTAGGCCGCTTTGTCCCGAGGGCCGGCGCGGCGTGGTCGCGTGGTGCTGAGCGCCCCTGCCAAGGTGAACCTGACGCTCGAAGTGACGGGCAGGCGGGCCGACGGGTACCATGAGATCGCGACCGTGTTCCAGTGTGTCGACCTGTGCGACCGGCTCGTGCTGGAGGACGCCGCAACCCTGAGCCTCGAGTCGACGAGCCCGGACGTCCCCGTCGACGAGCGCAACTTGGCCCTGCGGGCCGCCCAGCTCCTGCGCGAGGCGGCGCGAATAGACCGAGGGGTTCATGTCCGGCTCGACAAGCGAATCCCGGTCGGGGCCGGGCTCGGGGGCGGATCGAGTGACGCCGCCGCGGCACTGCTGGGGCTGGACCGGCTCTGGAGGCTCCGCTGGGCTCCCGAGCGGCTCGCCGAGGTCGCGGTCCAGCTCGGGATGGACGTCCCCTTTTTCCTCGGGAGCGGGCGCGCGATCGGGACGGGACGCGGTGAGCAGCTCGAGCGGCTCCCCAGCGGCGGCGGCTACGCGCTCGTGCTGATCAATCCCGGGTTCGGCCTGAGCACGCGGGAAGTGTACGGGCGGGTGATCCCGACGGTATATTCAGACGGGGGCCGGGTGCCGGCGATGCGCGAGGCGCTGCGCCGGCGAAACACGCGCTTGGTTGCGGCGAACCTCTACAATGGGCTCGAAGCAGTCGTGGGGCCCGCGGACCCGATCCGCCGGATGAAGGCCGCGCTCATGAGCGCGGGCGCACTCGGCGCGGCCATGTCGGGCAGCGGGCCGACGGTGTTCGGGGTGGCCCGCTCGCTAGACCACGCGCGGCAAATCAGGACGCGCGTCACGCGCGGCTCCTGGTCCTGCTGGTCGGTCCGGACCCTCTCCGGCCCGGCCATCCGGATCCGGGAGTGGACTGGCAGTGCAGGACGAGCTGGCACGTCGGGTTGAGCATGATACGTATCGCCGGTCGGGAAAATCAGGGGCACGGGCGTGGCGAAGCCCGGGTGCCCGTGCCCGGAACCAGCCGGCGACCAGCATGATACGTATCGCCGGTCGGGAAAATCAGGGGCACGGGCGTGGCGAAGCCCGGGTGCCCGTGCCCAATCGATGGGGCGTGGCCAAGCGGCAAGGCGCGGGACTTTGGATCCCGTATTCGGGGGTTCGAATCCTCCCGCCCCAACCAATATACGAATCAGGGAAGCGGGCCTGAGCACCGATGGCGTACGAGCTGAAGCTCTTCTCCGGTAACGCGAACCGCGGCCTCGTCGAGGAAATCGGCCAGTACCTCCGCCTGCCGATCGCAGACGCCGAGGTCTCCCGTTTCTCCGACGGAGAAATCTTCGTCCAGATCAACGAGAACGTCCGCGGTGCCGACGTGTTCGTGGTGCAGCCGACCAGCCCGCCGGTCAATGACACGCTGATGGAGCTGCTGATCATGATCGACGCCCTCAAGCGGGCGTCGGCCCGCCGCATCACGGCGGTCCTGCCCTACTACGGATACGGGCGCCAGGACCGCAAGGTCCAGCCACGGGTTCCGATCACGGCCAAGCTCGTGGCCGACCTGCTGACCGCCGCGGGTGTCGACCGCGTGCTCGCCCTCGATCTGCATGCCGGGCAGATCCAGGGATTTTTCAACATCCCGGCCGATCACCTCTTCGCGGCGCCCGTCATCATCGACTACCTGGGCAAGAAGGACCTGCAGGACCCCGTCATCGTGTCACCAGACGCGGGCGGGGTCGAACGGGCGCGGGCCATCGCCAAGCGGCTCAAGGCCGGGCTGGCGATCATCGACAAGCGGCGGGACTCCCCAAACGTGGCCATGTTCATGCACCTGATCGGCGACGTGAAGGACAAGGACGTCGTGATCATCGACGACATGGTGGACACCGCCGGGACCCTCGTCCAGGCGGTGGGAGCGCTCGAGCGGGAAGGCGCCCGGCGGGTCCTCGCCTGCGGCGTGCACCCGGTTCTGTCGGGACCGGCGGTCGAGCGCATCCGGACGTCCCCACTCGAGGAGCTGATTGTCACGAACTCGATTTCCGTGCCCGAGTCGAAGCGGCTGGCCAGCCTGACGGTGCTCACGGTGGCGCCGCTGCTCGGGGAGGCGATTCGCCGGATTCACGACGAGGAATCCGTCTCCACTTTATTCGTGTAGGAGCGACCCAGGCAATGGAACAGCGAGAGCTTCAAATCGATCTCCGCCAGCACGCCGGCAAGGGCGTGAGCAAGCGTCTCCGGCGCGAGGGAAAGATCCCAGCCATCCTCTATGGCGGGGCCACGCCCGCTCCGATCACCGTGGATCCGCGCGCCGTCCTGCGCCTCATCCACGGTCACGAGGGCAGCACGCAGCTCCTGACCCTCAAGATCAACGGTGACACCGGCACCCGCATGGCGATCATCCGAGACATGCAGTTCGACCCGGTCTCCGAGCGCCTGGTCCACGTCGACCTGCAGGAGGTCGCGATGGATCGCGCGATCACGGTCACGCTCGCCGTGCACACGGTGGGCGAGCCGGCGGGCGTGAAGGAGCAGCAGGGCATCCTGGGCCTCGTCCTGCACGAGCTGCAAGTCTCGTGTCTCCCGGGCGCGCTCCCGGAGCGGATCGACGCCGACGTGTCGGCCCTGATGATCGGCGACGTCCTGACCGTTGGCCAGCTGGCCATCCCCACCGGCGTCCGCGTCCTGAACGATCCGGGCCAGGCAGTGGCGACCGTGTCGCCGCCGAGGGCCGAGGAGGCGCCGGCGGTGGCGCCGGCCGCGGTGGCGGCACCGGCCGAACCCGAGGTGCTCACCGAGCGCAAGCGCGACGCTGCGAGCGACGACGCCGCCAAGAAAGAGAAGAAGTAGGCGGAGCGCAGCCGGGTGGCGCAGGCCGTCGTGGGGCTCGGCAACCCCGGCGACGAGTACCGAGAGACGCGTCACAACGTGGGTCAGCGGGTCGTCGACCTGCTGGCGCGGTCGCTCCACAAGCGGTTCGACCGGGACGGGCAGGCGATGCTCGCCCACGCGCAGTGGCGCGGTGAGACGCTCTACCTCGTGAAGCCGATCAGCTTCGTGAACCTGACCGGGCCGCCGCTCGCCCGGCTCGGCCATCGGTTGTCGCTAGGGCCCGCGGATTATGTGCTCGTCTACGACGACATCGATCTGCCAGTAGGAACAGTGCGCGTGCGGATGCGCGGCAGCCACGGGGGGCACAACGGGGTTCGCTCGGTCGTCGAGACGCTGGACAGCACCGACATTCGCCGCGTGAAGGTCGGGGTCGGGCGGCCGCTCGACCGAGCCCGGGTCGCCGAGTGGGTCCTCACCCCGTTCGCCTCTGATGAGCTGCCGGTGATCACGGAGGCGTGCGCCGAGGCGGCCAGCCGCGTGCTGGAGCTGGTTTCCGCTCGCGCTCGCTGACACCGGAGAGGCATTCGTGGATCTCGTGACCCTGTCGCCCATTCTGGGGATGCTGGGGCTCGTTATGGCCTTCGGCCTGTACCGGTACGTGGTGGCCCAGCCGGACGGCACGGCCGCCATGGTCGAGATCGCCGCCCAGATTCACACCGGCGCGATGGCCTTTCTCCGGAGGGAGTACTGGATCCTCGCGTGGTTCGTGGTCGTGGTGGCCGGCGTGCTGGCGGCGGCGATCAGCCCGCACACCGCGCTCGCGTTCGTCACCGGCGCCGTATGCTCGATGCTGGCCGGCTTCTTCGGGATGAAGGCGGCCACCCGGGCCAACGTCCGGACGGCCAACGCGGCCAAGACCGCGGGCCGCGACCAGGCCCTTTCGGTGTCCTTCTACGGGGGCGCCGTGATGGGGCTCTCGATCGCGAGCCTCGGGATGGTGGGGCTCGGCATCTTCTACCTCGTGTACCGTGAGCCGCTGGTCATCAATGGCTTCGCCATGGGCGCGTCGTCGATCGCGCTCTTCGCCCGCGTGGGCGGCGGCATCTACACGAAGTCGGCGGACATCGGCGCCGACCTCGTCGGCAAGGTGGAGAAGGGAATCCCCGAGGACGATTCTCGCAATCCGGCTGTGATCGCCGACAACGTCGGGGACAACGTGGGGGACGTTGCCGGGATGGGCGCCGACCTCTTCGAGTCGTACGTGGGCTCCGTGGTCGCCGCGATCGCCATCGGCGCCACCCTCGCCACCCCTGAGCGGTACATGGCGCTGCCCATCATCATCGTCATGGCCGGCCTCGTGGCCTCGGCGATCGGAATCCTCTCCATGGGCTGGCTCCAGCGCTTCGATCCGCAGGCGGCGCTGCGGTATGCGACGATCATCGCGGCCGGGCTCCTCATGGGACTGGCGGCGATCGTGACCCCCCTGGTGGGCGTGGGTTGGGGGCCGTTCGCGGCGGTGGTCTCGGGGCTCCTGGCCGGCGTCGCCATCGGCTACCTGACCGAGCGGTACACGTCCGGCAAGCCGGTCGAGCGCATTGCGGCATCGTGTCAGACCGGCCCGGCCACCACCATCATCTCGGGGTTCGCCATCGGCATGGAGTCGACGGCGCTGCCGGTCCTGGCCATCTGCGCCGCGATCTTCGCCGCCTACACGTCCAATGGCCTGTACGGGATCGCCCTCGCCGGCGTCGGGATGCTGGCCACGATCGGGATCACGATGAGCGTGGACGCGTACGGGCCCATCGCCGACAACGCCGGCGGCATCGCCGAGATGGCGCATCTCGGGCCGGAGACGCGGCAGATCACGGACAAGCTGGACGCCCTCGGCAACACCACGGCGGCGATCGGCAAGGGCTTCGCCATCGGCTCCGCGGCGCTGACCGCGCTGGCCCTGTTCGCCGCCTACACGCAGAGCGTGGGCCTCCAGGCGATCGACATCACCCGGCATCTCGTCATCATCGGCCTGTTCCTCGGGGCCATCGTGCCCTTCCTGATCGCGGCGATGACGATGAAGGCGGTGGGCCGGGCGGCCTTCGGAATGGTCCAGGAGGTCCGCCGGCAATTCCGCGAGATCCCGGGGCTCCTGGAAGGTCACACCAAGGCGGACACGGCGCGCTGCGTCGAGATCGCGACCGCCGCCTCGCTCAAGGAGATGATCATCCCCGGGCTACTGGCCGTCATCTTGCCGCCGCTGGTCGGCCTTGTCCTCGGCAAGGAGGCCCTCGGCGGGTTCCTCGCCGGTGCCACCCTCATGGGTGTCTTCCTCGCCCTGATGATGGCCAACGCCGGCGGCGCCTGGGACAATGCGAAGAAGTTCATCGAGGAGGGGAACCTCGGCGGAAAGGGGTCGGACGCGCACAAGGCGGCCATCGTGGGCGACACCGTCGGTGATCCGTTCAAGGACACGTCCGGCCCCGCGATGAACATCCTCATCAAGCTGATGTCGGTCGTGGCCCTCGTGTGCGCGCCTCTCTTCCGATGACTCGCTCGGATGGGGCTTCGACGGCCGCTGTTCGAGCTGAGCGCCGGCCGCGAGCCCGCGCGAGCGCGGCGCGAGGCGAGGCTCGAGTCGATCGAGCCGTAGCAGTGATTCCGAAACACCAGCCGCGCACTGGCGACCGGTGACCAGATTGCTCGCTCCAGGAGCGCGTGGTATACATGGTTCGTTTGCCCATAGGATCGCGGCCTCAGCGGGATGCGGGAAGACCTCTGTACGCACAGAAGCTCGCGGGCTGACCGAACGGTCAGACGCGTGGCGGTGCGAGGCGCAGCCGACGCCTGTCAGAGGGGAGGCGAGCTGGTTGACCAAGGTCATCATTGAGCCCGACGAGTCCTTCGAGAGCGCGCTCAAGCGCTTCAAGAAGCAGTGCGAGAAGGCCGGGCTCTTGTCGGAGTTCAAGAAGCGTCAGCACTACGAGAAGCCCAGCGTTCGGCGCAAGAGAAAGGCTCTGGCGGCGCGCAAGAAGGCCAAGCGGCGGGAACGGCTATCCGACTAGCGGCATGCGCCGGCAGCCGGGGCGGGACGTGCCGAGCTGATCGACCAGAGTCGGCGCAGGCGACGTGATGGAGTCAGGCGGACTCGCTGGTCGGGGGGTGGAGTGGGGCGAGGTGAGGGTCTTGCTCGCCGCTGAGACCGCAACCCCCATGGGTCGGGATCGCGCGGCCGACGTCGTTCCCCTGCATCGTCCCGACGCCGTGGCGGCCGCCCTCGAGGAGACCACCCAGGCCCGCGCCGCCCTGGCCGCGTTCGGGCCGCCGCCCTGGGAATCCGTGCCGGACGTGCGCCCGGCCCTGCTTCGATCCCGCACCGAACACGCCGTCCTGGATGGTGTCGAGCTCGCCAGCCTCATTCCGGTCCTCGATGCGGGTACCCGCCTTCGCGCGTACGGGAAGACGGTTCGGCCCATCGCGCCGGTGCTCGCCAGCCTGGCGGCCGAGCTGCCCCGCCTCGACGATCTCCGCGACCAGCTCCGCCGGGCGCTGGAGGACACCGGCGCGCTCACCGACGACGCGAGCCCGGCGCTGCGTCGCGTCCGCCACGGCATCCGAGCGCTCCAGCGCAGGATCGTCCGCGACCTGGAGGCCCTCTTCCAGTCGTCCGACGCTGACCGGATCTTTGCGGATCGGTTCGTCACCCGCCGGAACAACCGCTACGTCGTCCCTGTACGCACCGAGGCGCGCTCGCGGCTCCGGGGCATCATCCACGATCGCTCGCAGAGCGGGCAGACCGTCTTCCTCGAGCCCGATCGGGTGATCGACGCCAACAACGACCTCGTTCAGCAGGTCCGGGAGGAAGAGCAGGAGTCCCTCCGGATCCTCGCCGAGCTCAGCGGGTCCGTGAACGACCACCTGCCGGAGCTTGACCGGCTCCTGGGCGCGATCACCGAGCTCGACTGGATCATCGCGCGCGCCCGGCTCGCCGACCGGATGAACGGGACGTGCCCGACCCTCGATGCGGATTGCGTGCGGATCGAGGGCGCGCGGCACCCGCTCCTTCTCGCCCAGAGCTGGCGCGAGCCGAGCCGGCCTGCCGTCCCGGTCGATCTCGAGCTGTCACGCGACCGTCCGTTGCTGATCGTCACTGGCCCGAACGCCGGCGGGAAGACGATCGCGCTGAAGACGCTCGGGCTTCTCGCACTGCTGACCCAGGTCGGCTGTCACATCCCGGCTGCCGAGGGCAGCCGCCTGCCGGTCGTCTCCACGCTCTTCGCGGTCATCGGTGATGATCAGAGCGTCGCGGAGAACCTCTCGACCTTTTCGGCCTTCGTCCGGCAGATCCGCGAGGTGCTGGAGCACGTCGACGCCGCCTCGCTCGTCCTCCTCGACGAGCTGGGCGCCGGGACGGACCCGGACGAGGGCGCAGCGCTGGCCCAGGCGATCCTCGAGGGCCTGGCCGACCGTGGCGCGCTCGTCATGGCGACGACCCACCTCGAGGCGCTCAAGGCCTTCGCGAGCACCTACCCCAGAGCCCGCAACGCGTCGGTCGAGTTCGATGGTGCGCGGCTGGCGCCGACGTTCCGGCTTTCCTACGACCACCCCGGCCAAAGCTACGCGCTCGCGATCGCCTTGCGGTTCGGTCTCCCCGCCGCCCTGATCGCCCGGGCTCAGGCCTACCGGACCGAGCACGGCGCTCGCCTTGGTGAGCTGCTCGCGCGGCTGGACGCGCACACCCGCACCGAGACCGACCGCCGGATCGCGGCCGAGCAGCACGAGGTGGCGGCCGCGGCCAGTGCGGCAGCGGCTGCCGCCGAGCTCGACCGCGCCGGCCAGCGGGCGCGTGACCTCGTGAGCCGAGCCAAACAGGAAGCCGCCCAGCTCGTGACCGAGGTCCGTCGCGCTCTGGCCGGTGAGTGGGAGCGGCTGAAGCGGACCCCTCCGACCCGGTCGACGCTGGAAGCCGCGCGCCGGAGGCTCCGCGACATCGCCGAGGGACTGGTCCCGGCGGTCGAGCCCGAGGCTGCGTCGGATATCCCGCTCACCCCCGGTGATATGGTCGAGGCGACGCATCTTGGCCTGCGGGGCCGGCTGGCGGCGATCAGCGGCGGGAACGCCACGGTCCAGTGCGGCGCCGTTACGGCGCGCGTGCCGCTCCAGGCGCTTCGGAAGACGGTGGCCGGGCCGACGTCTTCACTGGTAAGCGCACGCGTGCCGGAGAAGCGCGGTGTCGTTCCGGAGCTCCATCTTCTCGGCCGGACAGGCGAGGAAGCCCGCGGGCTCGTCGAGAAATACCTGGACGATGCGTTCCTGGCTGGCCTCGCATCCGTGCGGCTCGTGCACGGAAAGGGCAGCGGCGCGCTGCGCAGGGCTGTGCACGACATCCTGACCAACCATCCGCTGGTGGACTCGTTCCGGACGGGCGAGGCCCGCGAGGGTGGCGCCGGCGCCACCGTCGCCGCGCTCAGAGTAAGCTAGCGTGTTGGAGAACCCACGAGGGAGATGATTCGCGCCAATTCGACCGCCGGCCTCGGAGGCGCGGGCGTGGCGAAAGCCCGGGCGCCCGCGCCCGATCGATCGGAGGTTCGGATGGGGGGCGACGCCCCCTTCCGAGCTGCCTAGCGTGGGCGGAGCCCACTTTCAGGCGCTGCGCGACGAGGTCCGCTCGCGGGTCGACATCGTTGACGTCGTGGGCCAGTTCGTCCCGCTCAAGCGGACGGCCGGCGCGAACTGGAAGGGGCTGTGTCCGTTTCACGCGGAGAAGACGCCGTCGTTCAACGTCAACCCCTCGAAGGGGATCTTCCACTGTTTCGGCTGCGGCGTCGGGGGCGACGTGTTCGGGTTCCTGATGCGCCAGGAGCGGCTGACGTTCCCGGAGGCGGTGCGGGTCCTCGCCCGCCGCGCCGGTGTCGACGTGCCGGACGAGAGCCCGGGCGCCGGTGGTGGAGAGCGCGAGTCGTTGCGCCGCGCGATGGAGCGCGCCGCCGCCTTCTACTCCGAGACGCTCTGGAGCCCAGCCGGCGTGCGAGCCCGTGAGTACCTGGCGGCCCGGGGCATCGCGGTCGAGATCGCCGAGCGCTTCGGGCTCGGCTACGCGCCGGAGTCCTGGGACGCGTTGCTCGGGGTCATGAAGAGCCAGGGCTGCTCGCCAGACCTCCTGGAATCGGCCGGGCTGGTCGCGCCGCGCCAGGGCGGCGGGCACTACGATCGCTTCCGGGGGCGGCTGCTCTTCCCGATCAGAGATCTCCAGGGACAGACGGTCGCCTTCGGGGGTCGGAGTCTTGGTGCCGACCAGCCGAAGTACCTGAACTCACCCGAGACACCGATGTACTCCAAGGGCCACATGCTGTTCGCACTGGATCTGGCCCGGGAAGCGATCCGCGCCCGGGGCCAGGCCCTCCTGGTCGAGGGATACGTGGACTGTCTCATGGCGCACCAGCACGGGTTCACGCAGACCGTGGCCGCGCTCGGCACCGCGTTCACCCCCACCCAGCTCGGACTGCTCCGGCGCTACTGCGGCGAGGTCATCACGTTCTTCGACGCTGACGCCGCCGGTCAGAAAGCCGCGGAGCGGGCCGAGGCCCTGCTCGAGCCGTCGCCCGACGGGCTCGCATGGGCGGTGACCCGGACCGGAGGCTTCGGCGATCCGGAGAGCCTCCGGATCAAGGTGGCCCTCGTGCCGGCCGGCCATGATCCCGACACGCTCCTGCGGGCGCACGGCGCCGAGATGTTCACGCAGTGCATCGCCGCCGCGCGCGGGTTACTCTCCTACGCGCTCGACCGCGTGGTGGCGGACACCGGAGATCCCGCGCGCCCGCTGGCTCGGACGACGGCGTTCACCCGCGTTGCACGCATGCTGGCCAAGGTGAGCGACGCCGAGGAGGCGCTCGCGCTCTCCCGGGAGGCGGCCCTCAAGCTCGGTGTCGACGCCGCCCAGCTTTGGATCGAGGCTCAGCGGCTCCAGAACGCCCGCCCCACTCCCGTCCCGAGCCCGCCTCCGATCGCGGCGGGGGGAGGCGTCCCGCTCTCCGAGCGTGAGCTCCTCTCCCTGCTGCTGCTGGTCCCAGCCTCGCGCGCCGGGCTCCTCCCGCTCGTGGAGGCGTCCGACATCTCGCACGCCGGTCTGCGGGCGATCCTGACCGCCCTCAAGCAGCGACCCGAGGCGACGCCGGAATCGCTGCTGGCCGACCTTCCCGGCGACGCCGAGCGCGGCCTGCTCACCGCCCTCGTGATGGACGATCCGAGCCTCGACGACGCGCCGCTGATCGCCGAACAGTTCAGGAATCGCTTCGAGGTCAAGCAGCGGATGCGGCGGATCCGCGAGGTGAGCCGGAGCATCGCCGAGGGTCAGGCGTCCGGCGTCGGATCGCCCGACGGGCTACACTCGGATTTGTCCCGGCTTCAGCAAGAGGGCAAGGAAGCTCGCAGCTTGACCGTGCGGAAACCACCTGCGGTTCCGAAAGAGGCACGGCCACCGGGCCCACAAGGAGTCTACTCGAATGGCTGACGAACCGAAGACCGAGGGGCTGGACCGGCTGATCTCGAAGGGTAAGCAGAAGGGCTTCCTCACCTATGACGAGGTGAACGACGCCCTGCCCTCCGACATGGTCTCCCTCGATCAGCTCGACGACATCATGATGATGTTCGGCGCCATGGACATCGAGGTCGTCGCCTCCGCCAAGGCGGCCCGCCTGCCGTCCGAGATCGAGCCCCCGGTGTCCGAGGAGATCGACGACAACGAGGGCCCGCCGGAGCCGATCGACCTCACGCCGGGGCCGGTGGGCCGCACCGAGGACCCCGTCCGGCTCTACCTCCGCGAGATGGGCCGGGTGGCGCTCCTCACGCGCGAAGGCGAGATTGCCCTGGCCAAGCGCATCGAGGAAGGCAAGGAAGAGGTGGCCAAGGCCATCCTCGGCACCAACATCGCGATCGAGCGCTTCCGGCGGCTGCGGGAGCTGCTCCGCCAGCGCGAGATCCCCATCAAGGACGTCGTCGAGATCTCCGAGGAGGAGTTCGACGAGAGCAAGGCCGAGGAGCTGACCCGTTTGGTCATCAGCAAGCTCTCCATGGTGGACCGGCTCTTGCGCGAGCGCGAGCACAGCCTCGAGAAGGCGCGGAAGCTCCGACTCCACTCGAGCAAGAAGAAGCGCGGCGGGAAGGAGCCCGCGTGGCGGAAGTACGAGCACCAGGCCCGGCTCAAGCAGCAGCGCGTGCTGGAGACCTTGCGCGCCCTCAACATCGGCCCTCAGATCATCGACCGCGAGGACACCGACCAGAACCGTCGCGGGCTCGTCCAGGAGCTGCGGGAGCTGGTCGAGTCGATCGAGCGGGCCGAGAGCGTCATCGCGCTCTGGACCAACGGCCGGCGGCCGTCGCCGGAGGAGGTCCAGAATCTCATCTACGTGGCCTTCGGCGGCAACGGCCTGAACGGCATACACGGCGATACCGACCTCGACCAGAAGGCGGCCAAGAAGTTTGGCAGCCCCAAGCAGCGCCAGATCTGGGTCGCCCAGCAGGAGATCAAGCGGGCCGAGCTGCGGGCGAAGTCTCGAGCGGACGAGATCAAGCGCGTCATGGCGGCGATCAAGGCCGGGCAGCAGAAAGCCGCCAAGGCCAAGAAGGAGATGGTGGAGGCGAACCTCCGCCTCGTCATCTCCATCGCGAAGAAGTACACGAACCGCGGCCTCCAGTTCCTCGACCTCATCCAGGAGGGCAACATCGGCCTGATGAAGGCGGTCGACAAGTTCGAGTACCGCCGCGGCTACAAGTTCTCGACGTACGCGACCTGGTGGATCCGCCAGGCCATCACGCGAGCGATCGCGGACCAGGCCCGCACCATCCGCATCCCGGTGCACATGATCGAGACGATCAACAAGCTGATTCGAACCTCGCGGCAGCTCGTGCAGGAGCTGGGCCGCGAGCCGGCCCCGGAAGAGATCGCCACCAAGATGGAGGTGCCGGTCGACAAGGTGCGGAAGGTCCTCAAGATCGCCCAGGAGCCGATCTCCCTGGAGACGCCGATCGGCGAGGAGGAAGACAGCCACCTGGGCGACTTCATCGAGGACAAGCAGGTGGTCTCGCCGGTGGAGTCGATCATCGGGCTCTCGCTCCGGGAGCAGACGAATCGCGTGCTGAACACGCTCACCCCGCGCGAGGAGAAGGTGCTGCGGCTCCGCTTCGGCCTGTCTGACGGCTGCGAGCACACCCTCGAGGAGGTCGGGCAGGACTTCGCGGTGACGCGCGAGCGCATCCGGCAGATCGAGGCCAAGGCGCTGCGCAAGCTGCGGCACCCGTCGCGCTCAAAGAAGCTCCGCAGCTTCCTGGAGACGTGATTGAGTATGATGGCGGCGGGGCCCATAGCTCAACGGCAGAGCAGCCGGCTCATAACCGGTCGCGTCCTGGTTCGAGTCCGGGTGGGCCCACCATACGCTTCTTCCCCTCGGGACGACCGCGGGCCATCGAACCCGGGCGAGCGCCGGCCGGCGGCGGCCGGACACCGCCGGGCTCGCCTCGCGCACCGGTATCGGACGCCGCTGGCCGCCCGGCGTCGAGCGCGGGTCCGGGTGGCATATCGTCAGTCGATCGCGACACCTGCCAGATCGGAGACACGATGGATTCCCAGCTGCAGCTGCTGATCGACCTCCAGGAACTGGACACGCGCATCAGCGCTCTCGAGCGCGAAGCGACCCAGCTCCCGAAGGAGATCGCGGCCGTACACGCCACGATCGAGCACGCGCGCGCCGACCTCGAGTCGGCCCGGGCGCGCTTCGAGACCACCAGGAAGAGCATCCGGACCAAGGAGAAGGACCTAGAGTTCCTGGCCGCCAAGCGCGCCAAGTCCGAGGGGCGCCTCTACGAGGTCAAGACCAACAAGGAGTACTCCGCGGTGCTGGTCGAGATCGACGAGCTGAAGGGGGAGAAGTCCCGGATGGAGGAGGAGATCCTGCTCCTCATGGAGGCGCAAGAGCGGATCGGGGCTGACATGCGGACCGCCGGCGCGCAGCTCGAGGCTTCGGAGAGCCAGGGGACGAAGGACGAGGCGGCGATCCGGGAGCGATTGCGGATCGTCGAGGCTGATCTGGCCGGGCTGCGCGCGGACCGCGCCGAGCAGGCCGTGAAGATCCCGCCCCCGCTCCTCGCCGACTACGACAAGCTCCTGCGGGTCCGCGCCGGCCTGGCGCTGGCGGAGGCGCTCCCGTCCCAGACCTGCGCCGGCTGCCGCATGACGATCCGGCCCCAAGCGCTGATGGAGGTTCGCGCCCAGACCCGCCTCGTCACCTGCGAAAGCTGCGGCCGCTATCTCTACTGGCGCGACGCCTGACGGTCGCGGCGGCGTCGCGGCGGCGCCCACCGACCCAGAGCACGCCGTCATCCTCCACGCCGACGGCGCCTGCTTCGGCAATCCAGGGCCGGGTGGGTGGGCCGCCATCATCGTCGACGGGGCCACCGAGCGAGAGCTGTCGGGCTTCGTCCCCTCCACCACCAACCAGCGCATGGAGCTGACAGCCGTGATCGAGGGGCTGCGCGCGGTCCCGCCCGGGACCCGGGTCGCAGCCCACAGCGACAGCGCGTACGTCGTCAACTCCTTCCGCGACGGCTGGCACGATCGCTGGCTGCGGTCCGGCTGGCGGAACGCCGCGAGGCAGCCCGTGGCCAACCGCGACCTCTGGGAACAGCTCCTGGCCGAGACCGCGCGGCGCTCCGTCACCTGGCACAAGGTCCGGGGCCATAGCGGCGACCCCCTGAATGACCGCGCCGACCGCCTCGCGAAGCAGGCAATCACCAGCAGGGCCGGCCACCCGAGCTAGGCCGTCGGAGTGGGCCTCGACGGCCCCCTCCCGGAACGCGTCACTCCGACACGCTCCTAGAACACGAACGACCTGCCCCTGGTCACAATGGGCAAGCGTGAGCTGGAGACCATCGAACCTTGCCATCCGTTACCTTCCGAGGTAACATCGGTCGTGCCGAAGACACGACGAGGCGGCTATGTGTTCATCGCCCGCCGGAGCGATCACCCGGCGCCGCATGTCCACGTGTATCGTAACGGCCGGCTGGTCGTGAAGTGGGATCTCGAGAACAGGAAGCCGATGAAAGGGAAGGCGTCAGCCCGGATCCTCGAGTTGATCGAGCAGCTCGTGGTCGAGGGAAGGTTATGAAGATTCGACGCGTGAAGGCCAACAACCGACGCAAGGCGTTCGAGGTGACGACCGCCACGAAGCGCCTGATCTTTCCATTCGCCAGGCTCGAGGTGCAGCCCACGCCCAAGGATCCGATCGTGACCGCATTCGTTGACAAGGAGCTTGGCTCCGAGGGCTTCACCTACGTTCTTCATTCCGGACGCGAGGGGACGGTCCATGTCGAGGACGTTCTGGAGTACAACCAGGACCCCGACCATCTCCGCGATCTGTTGCTCTATCGGCTGACGCTCGAAGCTCAGAAGCGCATCGCCCACACGCCGTTGGCCAGGCGGGAGATCATCCGGCGGCTCGGCACCTCCCCCGCCCAGCTCTACCGACTCCTCGATCAGACGAACTACCACAAATCTATCGATCAGCTGCTCCGGCTGCTCCAGGTACTCGATTGCGACGTCGACCTCGTAGTACGGGAGAAGAGCGCGTAGCAGGCATTCGTACGTGGCGCGCGTCTCTCATCCTCTCCTTTTCGCGTGCGACCCGCTGGGCCGTGAGAGCTGAGCCAGCTTCTTCTAATTTGGACCGACTCCGTTGGGCCGCGATATGATCGGCGCGACACAGGAGGGTGCGTTGCCAGTGACCAAGGGTAGCTCTCCCGCCCAACCGCTCGCGCCCGGATGGCCCAGCGAAATCATTGGCAGGGCGCGCCCGACCGCCGCGACCGGTTCGGGGTGATCCCGTGACCGACGAGCAGCGCCGGCTCGCTACCATCATGTTCACTGACATGGTGGGGTATAGTGCCCTCTCCCAGCAAAATGAATCGCGGGCGCTCGCGGTGCTGGACGAGCAACGGGCGCTCTTGAGGGCCGTATTCGCCGAGCATGGCGGGCGCGAGATCGAGGCCGTCGGCGACGGCTTCTTCGTCGAGTTTCCGAGCGCCCTGAGCGCGGCGCGCTGCGCGGTCGCGATCCAGCAGCGCCTCGCCGAGCGCAACGGATCGGCCACTTCGGAGACGCCAATCCGGGTCCGCATCGGTCTCCACGTGGGCGACGTCGTCGCGCGGGGCGATCGGGTCCACGGCGATGTCGTCAACATCGCGGCCCGCATCGAGCCCCTGGCCCCGGCAGGCGGGATCTGCGTGTCCGAGGATGTTGCGCGACAGATCCAGAACAAGATCGACCTGCCCCTGGTCAGGCTGGGCAAGGGGGAGCTGAAGAACATCCAGCTTCCCGTCTCGATCTGCCGGCTCGTGCCGCCCGGCGAGCACGCGCGCCCGCCCCTCCTCGAGCGGGTCGCGTTCACCCTCCGGCGGCGAAGAGTGCGCCAGGCCGCTGCTGTTGGGATCCTGCTGCTCGTGGTGGCGTCGGCGGGCGCCTGGCTGTGGCAATGGGCGGCGAGGTGCGTGGTCTGGCCGACGGCGGTGTAATCCATGCGGAGATCGCTGCCGATCGACCGCACGACAACCTCGCCGGAGTTCACGCCTACGCGGATATGAATGAAGATCCCGATCGAGCGCCGGACGTCCTCGGCGTACCGCTTCACCGCCTCCTGCATGCGGAGGGCTGCGTAACATGCCCGCACGGCGTGGTCCTCATGGGCGAGTGGCGCGCCGAAGAGGGCCATGATCCCATCGCCCATGACCTGGTTGACGGTTCCCTCGTAGTGATGGACTGCTTCCATCATTCGCTCGAGCACCGGGTCAAGGATCTTGCGCGCCTCTGCAGGGTCGCAGTCGGCCAGCAGTTCCATCGAGCCCTTCAGGTCCGCAAACAGCACCCTCACGAGCTTCCGTTCACCTTCCAGCGCACTCCGCGAGGTGAGAATCTTCTCGGCGAGATGCCGGGGCGTATACGAGACAGGAGCGGCGACGCCCGGACGCACGGGCTCCCGGGCGAGGCGCGTCCCGCACTCCCCGCAGAATTTCTGGGCCGCCGGGTTCGCGGCCCCGCACGACGGGCACGGCGCCACCAGGCCGGCGCCGGACTCCCCGCAGAACTTCAGTCCGTCGGCATTATCGTGCTGGCATGCCGGACACCGCAGTCGGTCGCCCTCCCGCCTCCCTGGCGATGGGCGAACGGTAGTCGTCGCTGGCCGCGGCGTCAATCGGGCCGGCGCCCGGTCATCCGGATGCGCACGAGGCTGCGTTTTCATAACTCGGCGGGCCACACGGCAGGGGTTCCACCCGACCCTGCCCCGCGGCCCGCGCGATCCTCGTCGCCTCGGGCAGGCGGCTGAGTCATCGGGGCCCGGGACACGGAATTGCGGGCGACCCGGACTCGCCTCACCTCGCCTGCCGCGCGATACGGTCCCCTTCGCGTCAAGAACTCATCGAAAGAGTCGCGACGACAGGGGGGGAAACTCTACTCCGAGGTACCTACCCGCTCTGGACCATCAGGCCCCGCGCTTTTTGCGCCGCGTCGATCGCCGAGCGGATCAGGAAGTTCCGCTGAGACTGTGCGCTCGTGATCCGTGCCTGCTGAAGGAACCGCAGAGCGCTTTGCAGGTAGGGGACCGGGTTGGGGTCCATGCCCTTCTCGACAAGCACGTGGAGTACCTGGATGGCGTCGCCCACCTCATGGATGGCCAGGGACAGCGGCTTCAACGCTTGCTGGACCGTCACCGCCCGGGTCGCCAGCGTCGCGTACTGGATCGCTGAGCGGTCGTTCTCGACGGCGTTGATCACGCGAAGAAACGCCGCCACCTGTGTGGCTTGTATCGCATCCAGCTGAATCTTGCCGGTTGCTGGCCTAGGGTCGTTGAATTCGGGCCGGTTGTAGTGCACGATCGCCTCCTCGATCGTCTGGACCACGTTGTTGTGGAAGAACGGCCCGGTGTCCGCGGCCTCGACGAGAACCACCGAGTTGAACGAGCCATTGCCAAAGCCACCGGTTGCAGGGTTCAGATCCTTCCCGAAGCCGCCGTCGCGGGCAATCCCGAACTTCTCCCTCCTCTCGGTCGAGTCCAGACGATTTTCGACGCCGGTGTCGAAGTTGCGGTTCTCAAGGTTCCCGTTGAAGAGCCCGAGCGCGCCCGCGTTTCGATGGCAGGTGTTGCATCTGCCACCGAAGTTGGGATCCCCGGTGCCGTCCCGGAAGATCGTCTGACCCGCGGCAGCTCCACGATCTTTCAGCACCAGCGTGGTCAGATCGAGATCCTGCTGTCGACCCAGGGCCAGCTGGAACGCCTCCAGGGCATCCAGCTCCGCGCCGGTTGGCGCGCGGAAGTCCACGCCCTCCACCCGGGCCAGGGTCTTCGGAAAGTGCTGAGTAACGGCGCCCGTGGCGAAGTCTCGGAGGCTCCCCCCGCCGGGCGCTCCGTCGCCCGACCATCCGGTCATGTCGTGAGGTGGTTCGGACTGATTCGCCGGCCGGGTGAGAGAGTTCCTCAGCGCGAGCGTGTGGGGCACCCCCCGCATGACCGGCGGTTTGTGGATGTCGAACCCGTCGACGTTCTCGAGGATCAGCCCGAACTTGCGCATCAGCTCGGGCTTCTCGAGCTCGCTCAGATTCGGGTTGAACTCCGCGACGAAGAGCGGGTCTCTGCTCGGTCGGGTCGCGATGAACTTCCGATCGATCGTGAAGTTGTTCTCCGCCGGATGGCAGGTGCCGCACGTCCGGCCGTTGCCGTTGAACGTCTCGGTAAAGAAGAGTCGCTCGCCTCGGGCCACCAGCTCCACGGCGAGATCGGGGGACACCGCGGCGACCTCCTGAGCGAAGGCCGGGGCGGGGACGAGCGCGCTGAATGGCGCGGCGATCAACCGGCCGGGAGCCCAGCTGGCGTCGGCCGTGGCCGCACCGGCCCGATTCCCCCATTGCTCGGCGTAGAAGAGCCGCTGGAAGAGGCTCGGCGAGCCGAAGAGAAGGCCCGCCGTGGCGGGGTTCTGATCCGCCGGCGTGACAACGACCTGATCGAGCTTGAAGCTGGTGAGCAGCTCGCGCCCCAGGTGAGCGTCAAGCCGCGCCGTCTTCCCGGAAGGCTGGAGCCGGCCGACGCGAAGCATCGAGTCGCCGGGCTCGGGCCTGACACTCCGGTCAGGCCCTGGCCGATTGTCGACCAGCCACACGTCGTAGACGGTGTTGTGCGCAAGCCCGGAGACCCGCACCGAGATCGAGCCCTCGACGAGGTCGAGGGTCGCAGTTCCGCGGGCGGGCACGAAGCGGGTCGAGAGGCCCTTCGAGTAGCCGATCGGCAAGACGAGGGCGCGATCGGCTCCCGCTCGCACGGCCTCTTCCTTCCACGCCAGGTAGGCAGTCAGCAGGTTCTGAGGATCCGCGATGGAGGGCAGCTCATGCTGTGTCGGCGAGTTGCCGCCGGAGCACAGGAGTGAGACCAAGCTAATGGCCAGTACGGTGGCGGCGGCGTACTTCAGGACGCGGTCCTTCATCCATCCCTCCCTCAACAGTGCTGAGTTCGCACCGGTTCGCCGGGTAAGAGGCCTCTCCCTCGCGGTGTGTGACACCGAGTGATCTCGATGGGCGCGAGGGCGAGCGAGCCGGCGGCGCTGGGGGTGCGCGCACGGACTGTCGCCGTCGGTCCAGCCGTCGATCGGGCAGTCGCGCACGCCGGCGCGAGATCGTCTGTAGTGAGCCAGTCATCGCGCTCGTACGGAAGGGGGCGCGCTTCGCACGTCTCGTGCCAACGCGAAACTTCGCGAAATGCGCGGCCCGTCCGAGCGCGGACTGTCGAGCGGGTGACGAAGATTGCCGACAGCGCTGACACTCGACGCCTATCGGTACATATGCGTGACAAAGCCTCGACCGCCGCCGAGGTCAGTGGCAGCCACCGGGTCAGCCAGAGGCCTTCGGTGTCGAAGCGAGCCATCAGTCGCCGCGCGTAGACCATCAGGAGGCCGATCGCGATCAGCACCGCCGCGAGCCCGACCCTGAAGGCGACGATCAAGGACAGCCCGAACCCGGTGCTCGCTGAGGAGGGCGTTCAGGAGCTGCACGAGCGAATGTCCTCGCACCACGCGCTCGCCTCGAAGGTAATGCAGGGCCTTCAGGGCCTTCTCTGACGCCTGCGGCAGATAAAGCAGGGTTGCGCGAAGAACGCCTGGCCGAGCTACTATACCCGCGGGGTACATCCGGCAGGCCGGTCAGTGCCTGCAGCGCACTCGCCTTCGCCGGCGTCGTGGGGTTGCTGCAGCTCAGCTGCGCCTGGCGAACGCAGCCGCCGGAGGAGTTGCCGGCCGGCTCGGAGCCGGCGGCGCGCTGACGTTGATCCGTGCCTCAAGGGGGGTCATTGCTGGACGTCGCGTTCCGCTCCGCCACACAGCTCGCCGGCCTCATACGCCGCCGGAAAATCGGTTGCCTGGAGCTCCTCGACCGGTACCTGGCGCGCACGGAGAAGTACAACCCCAGGCTGAACGCCATCATCGCCATGGACGTCGCCGGCGCCCGCAAGCGCTCTCGGGCGGCCGACCGTGCCCTCGCGAAGGGGCAGCGCTGGGGCCCGCTCCACGGCGTGCCCATGACCATCAAGGAGTCGTTCGACGTCACGGGGATGCCGACCACATGGGGCACCCCCGCCCTGAAGGACAACTACCCGGCGAAGAATGCCCTCGTGGTCGACCGCATGCTGCGCGCAGGAGTCGTCCTCTTCGGCAAGACCAACGTGCCGCTTCATCTCGCGGACTGGCAGAGTTACAACGACATCTACGGGACGACCAACCATCCGTGGGACCTGTCACTGTCCCCCGGCGGATCGTCCGGCGGGGCCGCGGCCGCCCTCGCCGCGGGACTCACCGCCATCGAGGCCGGAAGCGACATCGGCGCCTCGATCCGAAACCCGGCCCACTACTGCGGTGTGTACGGCCACAAGCCGACGTGGGAGATCGTCCCTCCGCGCGGCCAGGCGTTGCCCGGCAAGATCTCACCCACCGACATCGCGGTGGTCGGTCCCATGGCGCGGAGCGCTGACGACCTCGATCTCGTGCTCGGCGTGATGGCGGGGCCCGACGAGATTGACGGCGCCGGCTGGCAGCTCCGCCTGCCCGCGCCGCGGAAGCGAGCGCTTCGTGACTTCAAGGTCGCGGTGATGCTCACCGATCCGAACTCGGAGGTGGATCGGGAGGTCCAAGACTCCCTGCAGGCGCTGGCCGACTTCCTCGGGCGGACGCGAGCCACGGTGAGCGATCGGGCCCGGCCGGCTCTCGATACCACCGACGCTCACCACGTCTATGTCAACCTCCTCCGGGCCGCCACTTGCGGGCGGCTCACCGACGAGGAGTTCCAGCGACAGGTCGAGACCCTGAAGACGCTCCGGTCCGACGACGAGAGCTACTACGCACGGATGCTCCGCGCCAACACGATGTCCCACCGGGAGTGGCTCGGCTGGAACGAGGCGCGTCACCACCTGCGGATGAAGTGGGCCGAGTTCTTCCGGGACTGGGACCTGCTGCTTTGCCCGGCCGCCGCCTCGGCCGCGACGCCGCACGATCACGTGGGCGAGCGCTGGGAGCGGACCATTCGCGTGAACGGGAAGCTGGTGCCCACGACCGACCAGCTCTTCTGGGCCGGTCTGACCGGCATGGTCTCTCTGCCGTCAACCGTGGCGCCCTGCGGGTTCACCTCGCGCGGGCTCCCGATAGGCGTGCAGATCGTGGGGCCGCAGTACGCGGACCGCACGTGCATCCACTACGCGAGGCTGCTGGAACGCGAGTTCCAGGCCTTCGTTCCGCCGCCGGGCTACGAGTAGCCGGACCGCCCGGCGCCAGCGGCCTCCGACGGCTCCCTGGCGATCGTCGAGACACGGCGCGTCGAAGTCGGAACGCCACACCCGAATAAGACCGCGGCATGCCCTCGGCGCCGGGTCAGGGTCTGAATCTGGAGTTGACCCGGTTTCGTGGATACCCCATCGTTGGGGCGGAAAGGAGCGTGTCCACGCGGCAATCAGGACTCATGGTGAAGCTCTCGCCGAGCCATCTCCCATGCGCGCGCCTCCGTCACCCGATGACGATCGCCATGGGTCTTTGACGCGATGAATGCGCTCCTGAGGATGTCCGAGGGCTTGCGGCGGACGCTCGAGGTCGTTGCTCGCGCGTCCGGTTGGCTCCTCGTCGTCATGGCGGCTGTGACCTGCTTCGACGTGTTCGCGCGCAAGGCCGGTCTGGCCGTACCCCTGACGAAGCTCCAGGAGCTGGAATGGCACTTCCACGCCGCGATTTTCTCACTGTGGATGGGTTACGGCTACACGATCAATGCGCATCCCCGGGTCGATTCCTTCACCGAGAAGCTGACCCTTCGGCGCAAGGCGTGGATCGAGCTTGCCGGCTGCCTGCTCTTCGCGTTGCCGTACGTGGCGCTCGTCGCCTACCACACCGTGGATTTCGTCGCGACGTCCTACGCGGTGGGCGAGCAATCTGAAAGCCCGTTCGGGCTCACCCATCGCTGGATCATGAAGGGCATCTACGCCGCCGGGATCTGGCTGGTGCTGCTGGGGATCCTGAGCGTCCTGGCTCGCGTGATCGTCTTCCTGTTCGGTGGGCGGTCGCAGGCGGAGGTCAACCTGCAGATCGGCAGCACGACACTCGATGTCTAGCAGGCTGCGACTTCTTCCGCATCCTGCTAGCGTCCCGAGTCGAAAGTCCGTTGACTCACCGCGCCGGGTGGGGTGGGGGCTCTCCCCGCGGGACCGTGCGCTCGCGCGGATCGCCGAAGCCGACCACCATCGATCTCGTGGCCCCATTTGAGCG
>Ga0187892_10002711_pt1 | contig 34417 bp, 27 predicted proteins | sample MA1701073metaG_FD_139345 | JGI IMG/M metagenome (GOLD analysis project Ga0187892, IMG submission 139345) | Bio-ooze microbial communities from a basaltic lava cave in the Kipuka Kanohina Cave System on the Island of Hawaii, USA - MA170107-3 metaG ... | reverse complement strand
GCACGGTGTCTGGCGAGCCCGGAAGATCCTCGCGAAGTACGGCGGCGTGATGGTCGCCGACGGCGTCGGCCTCGGGAAGACCTACACCGCGGGAGAGATCATCCGCGACTACCGCGAGCGCCGGCAGCGCGTGCTCCTCGTCTGTCCGGCGAGCCTGCGCGACACGACCTGGGAGCGCTTCCTCAACGACCACCAGCTCCTCGTCGAGTGCCTGTCCTTCGAGGAGCTGGCGAACGACGCGCAGCTCGGCGGGGAGAAAGGCCACCTGGCGAATCCTCTCGACGACTACGCGCTGGTGGTGGTCGACGAGGCCCACAACTACCGCAATCCCGATACCGCCAAGCGCGCCGCGATCCTGCGGCGCCTGCTGGCGGGAAAGCGGCGTGACCTGCTCCTCCTCACCGCGACGCCCGTCAACAACTCGCTCTGGGACCTCTATCACCTGCTGCGATTCTTCATGAAGCAGGACGCCTGGCTCGCCGACCGCAACGTCCTGTCGATCCGCGAGCGCTTCGAGCAGGCGATGCGCGAGGATCCCTTCAACTTGAGCCCGGACCTGCTCTACCCGGTCATCGACGCCACGACGGTCAAGCGCACGCGCCGATTCATCAAGAGGCACTACGCGAACGACATGATCCGCGGCCCGGACGGGCGCATGGCCCCGATTCGTTTCCCGCGGCCGGTCGCCTCCTCGATCGGATACGACCTGGATGCGCTGCTTCCCGGCTTTTTCGCGCGACTGGAGGAGATCCTGATGCCCGGGGACGGGGATCCGCTCCTCTGCATGGCGCGCTACCAGCCCGAGCGCTACCTGGCGGCCGGCGGCGATGCCGGCGAGGACACGGCGCTCGTCGGCCTCCTGCGCTCGGCGCTCCTCAAGCGCTTCGAGTCCTCGGCGGAAGCGTTTCGGCGGACGGTCGGACGCATGATGCGCGAGCACGAGGCCTTTCTCGACGCGCTGGCACGGGGGCGCGTCGTGCGCAAGGAGTTCTTCCAGGAGCTGTCGGCCGCCGGGGACGAGGGAGACATCGAAGAGATTCTCGACAACAGCGAGCACGCCGAGGATGCATCGGCCTACGACGTCGCGCGTCTCGAAGCGGACGTGGGGGCGGACCTGACGCTCCTCCGCGAGATGGCGGCTGAAGCCGCAAAGGTGCGGCCGGAGGGCGATCCCAAGCTTGCGGCGCTCGTCGAAACGCTGACCGCGATCGCGAAGCAGGCGGTCGACGATGCAATCGACGACGAGGACGCGCGCCAGAAGCGCAAGGTGCTCGTCTTCTCGCATTACGAGGACACGATCGACTGGATCGAGGAGCATCTGCGCAAGGTGATCGACCGCGATCCGCGTCTTGCCGCGTACCGGGGCCGCATCGCCTCGGTCAGCGGGGCCGAGGTGCGCGGTGGCGTCTCCCGGCGGAGGGCCCTGCACGGTTTCGCGCCGATCTCGACCGGGGCCCTCCCGCCGGATACCGAGGATCGTTTCGACCTCGTCCTGTGCACCGACGTGCTCGCCGAAGGGATGAACCTGCAGCAGTGCCGGAACCTGGTGAACTACGACCTTCCGTGGAACCCGATGCGCCTCGTGCAGCGCCACGGGCGCGTGGACCGGATCGGCAGCCCACATCCCGCGGTGTTCCTACGCACCTTCTTTCCCGACGCCCAACTCGACGCGCTGCTCAATCTCGAGCGGCGCGTGCGCCGGAAGCTGGCGCAGGCGGCGGCCTCGGTGGGGGTGGAAGAAGCGCCGATCGAACGAGGGGCGACTGGCGAGCAGTCCTTCGCCGAGACGCGCGGGGAGATCGAGAAGCTGCACCGCGAGGACGCCTCGATCTACGAGGCGGGGGGAACGGCAGGGGCGGCACAGACCGGTGAGGAGTATCGGCAGGAGCTGCGGCGAGCCTTGGCGCGATACGGCGACGTCATCCGCGACCTCCCCTGGCGCACGGGCTCCGGCATGCGAAAGGGGGAACGCGCTGGGCACCTCTTCTGTGCGACGGTGGGTGAACGGGTTTGCCTGCGGTTCGTGCCGCGGGAGGCGGAGGGCGAGGTCGTTCTGGAGCTCGGGACCTGCCTGCGCCTGCTCGAATGCACCGAGGAGACGCCCCGCGTGTTGAGCGAGAAGATGGCGCTCGGGGCCTACGAGGCCTGGGCCAGGGCGCGTCGGAGTATCTTCGAGACGTGGACGTTCGAAACCGATCCGGCCAACCTGCAACCCAAGGTGCGGAAGCTCAACCGCGACGTTGCCGCGTTTCTCCGCCGGGCACGAACACTGATGACATCTCCCAGGGTCGAAGCGAGGGTCACCCGAACGATCTCCAGTTCGCCCCCTCGGTGATCCGGCAGGTACTCGCCACCCGATAGGGAGGGGTGAATGCGCATCAGGCGTTGGCGCTCTTCGCCGGTCAGTCCGGGCCGCAGTATCGATCGGTCGAGGTTACCGAAGCCCTTCTTCCGAATCTCCTCGAGGACGGCCTTCCGGCGGAGTGAACCCTTGATTCGCGAGAAGGATCGACGAACCGGATCATCCCAATCCATCCTGGGTCGAAAACCCATGTCGTACTTGGTGCAGTCCGGCATCGGCGTCTGGCGGCGTGGCCCTCGCCTGGCATGGGGCTGGAGAGGACTAGAATACTGTATCGCAATAGCGGCCCGGACGTTCCCGAACGGAAACAACGCGCCCTTCGATCCGGCAAGCCGGCGAAGGAAGGCCCGCACGGACACCTCCTGTACCTTGTACAATCGTCCGTGAGCGCGGTCGTCCCTGCGCACGGAAGACGATGAGGCTCTGGAGCCTGCACCCGAAGTACCTCGATGCTCGCGGGCTCGTTGCCCTGTGGCGGGAGGGACTTCTCGCCCAGGCGGTGCTGCGGGCCGAGACCACGGGGTATCTGCACCATCCCCAGCTCGTGCGGTTCCGGAGCCGCCCGTCCGCGAGCGGGTCCATCGCCGCCTATCTGCGCGCCGTGCACGAGGAATCGGTCTCGCGTGGCTACGCCTTCAAGGCAAGCAAGATCGGTCGTGGAAGGAGCCACGGCCTGGCGACGGTCACGCGCGGGCAGATCGAATACGAGTGGGAGCATCTGATGGCCAAGCTGGGCGAGCGTGACCCGCTGTGGCGGGCTCGTCTCGCCGGCGTCCGCCGCCCGCGGGCGCATCCGCTGTTCCGTGTCGTTCCCGGCGGCGTGGCGGACTGGGAGAGGGTGGACCGACGGCGAGCGATGCAGCGGGGTCGCCGCGTCCCCGGCAGGACGGTGCCGGTCGGGAGCTGAACCCCGTTGGACTCGACCGAGCCGACTCGACCTCGATCGACGCCGGGAACGGCGAGCGCCCGGCCCGCGGCGGCTGCGCCCGCGGCGACGCCGGTCACGCCCCGCCGTCTGAGCGAGCTGCTCCGCACACGCTTCGGCCACGAGACCTTCCGTCCCTACCAGGAAGCCGTCTGCCTCGACGCCGCGGCCGGGCACGACCTGCTGCTCGTGATGCCGACCGGCGCGGGGAAGTCGCTCTGCTACCAGCTCCCCGGGGTCGCGCGCGGCGGGACGACGCTCGTGGTCAGCCCGCTGATCGCCCTGATGGAAGACCAGGTGGCGAAGCTGCGGGAGCTCGGCCTGCGCGCGGAGCGCATCCACTCCGGCCGCGCGCGACCCGAGTCGCGCCAGGTCTGCCTCGACTACCTCGAGGGCGCGCTGGACTTCCTGTTCATCGCGCCCGAGCGCCTGCGGGTTCCCGGGTTCCCCGAGATGCTCGCCCGCCGCAAGCCCGCGCTGATCGCGGTCGACGAGGCGCACTGCATCTCGAACTGGGGCCACGATTTCCGACCCGACTACCGCCTGCTGCGCGATCGGCTGCCGCTGTTGCGCCCGTCGCCGATCGTCGCGCTGACGGCGACGGCGACGCGGCGCGTGCAGCAGGACATCCTGGAGCAGCTCGGCATCCCGGCCGCGCGGCGCTTCATCCACGGCTTCCGCCGGGCCAACCTCGCGATCGAGGTCGTCGACATCCTGCCCTCGGTCCGCACCGGCACCGTGCTGCGCCTGCTTGCGGACGAGGCGAACCGACCCGCGATCGTCTACGCGCCGACGCGCAAGCAGACCGAGGAGCTGGCCGCCGAGCTGGCCACCGCCGGCATCTCGACGGCCTGCTATCACGCGGGCTTGATGGGTTCGCGGCGCGATGACGTCCAGGCGCGGTTTCTCGGCGGTTCGCTCGACGTCATCGTCGCCACGATCGCCTTCGGCATGGGGATCGACAAGCCGAACGTCCGGATGGTGGTCCACACCGCGATGCCGGCCACGCTCGAGGGCTACTACCAGGAGGTCGGCCGGGCCGGCCGCGACGGGCTCGCCGCACGCGCCGTGTTGCTGCAGAGCTACTCCGACCGCCGGACGCTCGAGTACTTGCTGGACCTCAACTACCCACCCCCGGCGGAGCTGGCGCGCGTGTTCGACCTGCTGGGAGATGCGCCGCTCGGGTTCGACGAGCTGGCCGACCGCTCGAGCCAGGGGCGGGAGGAGGTCGAGTCGCTGGTCGACCGCCTGCGCGTGCACGGCGGGGCGCTCGTCGATCGCGGCGGCGCGCGCCGCGGCGCTCCCGATTGGACCGAGTCTTACGTGGCGCAGCGCCAGCATCGCCTGGCGCAGATCGACGAGATGCACCGCTTCGCCGAGACCTACGTCTGCCGCATGCTGCAGCTCCTGCGGCACTTCGGCGATCAGGAGGACGCGGCCGGGCCCTGCGGTGCCTGCGACGTCTGCGCTCCCGAGGGCTGCGCGGCGCTGAAGTTCCGCCATCCCAGGCCCGACGAAGCCGGCGCGATGCAGCGGGTGCTCGTCGAGCTGCGCCGCCGTGATGGATCGACGACGGGCCAGCTCCACCGTGCGCTGTTCGAGTCCGAGCTGAGCCGCAACGACGTCGAGGAGCTCCTGGGCGCCCTCGTTCGCGGCGGGCACGTGTTGCAGCGCCAGGAGGCGTTCCAGAAGGACGGCAAGCGGATCGAGTTCAAGCGCGTCCATCTCACGCCGCGGGGTCGCGCCGGGTCCGACCTCGACGAAGCCTGGATCGCCGAGCAACCGCGCGGGAAGGCCGTCCGCGGAGGCGCTGGATCCAGGAGAGCGGCGGCCGCGCCGGAGGAGCGCTTCGACCTCGACCCGGCCGAAGCGGCGCACGCCGCGCCGCCCGAGCTGGTCGAGGCGCTGCGCAGCCTGAGGACGGCGCGTGCGCGGGAGCGGCGCATCCCGGCCTATTGCATCTTCAACGACGCCACCCTGCTCAACATCGCCGCAGCCCGGCCGCGCGACGAGCGGCAGCTCCTGGCGGTGAAGGGCGTGGGCCCCGGCATCATCGGGAACTACGGCCGCGAGATCCTGGACGCCGTCCGCTGCCACGGCGGCGGGAACCGGTGAGCTCCGGGATGCCCCTTCCTGTCGCAAGAGCTGCCCGGCCACCAGGATCGCCCATCGAACGGGACAATCGTGGGACGTCGAAACCGGTCGTGGTCGCGATCTCTCGTCTTGCGCGTCGCGGCAGCGGCGACGACCCCCGGGCACTCGGCGATCCGCTTCTCGGGTGTGTCAACGGCCCTCGGCTTCGTCCCGGGACGAAGCGCAACGCTCGAGTTCCATCCGACCTCGACGGCGGCGCGCACCGTTCGGCGGCACCCCGTCGTACCCGGTACCCGCCAGTCCGGGACTCGTCGTCACCGCGAGCGGGTCGGGCTGTCCTCGTCGTGGGACGGCCCGCGGCCGGCGCGAGATCCGGTTGCCCGGTCCAACTCCCTCAAAACACGGGAGTTGACTCGGCGGTCCCGCACCGAGCTGGCTCGGTATCACCGTTGCACTACCTTATCCCGCGGAGGAGCCAAACCGATGGAGGTACCGATCATGCGCAGCAGGACCCCGAGCTTGCTCGTGTTCTCGATTCTCGCCGCGGGCCTGATTGCCGGCTGCGGCAGTCCTGCGTCTTACACCTCGAGCGAGAGCGCGACGACGCCGACCGCGACGACGACGGATCCCCAGCTCGACGCGGCGGCCCATGAGGCCGATCTCCGGGCGCGAGAGCAGGAGGTCGCCCGCCGCGAGGCCGAGGTCGTGCGCCAGCAGCAGTCCAGGGCGGCACAGCCCCCGACCACCAGGCCGGCCGAGGGCGAGCGTCCTCCCGTGCGGCACTACCCGCGGGCCGCGTCCGAGCCCGAGCAGGAGATCGTGTGGGTGACGGTGCCCGCGTCCACCGCGCTGAACGTCGAGTTCGTCGACGGCGTATCGAGCGAGACGAGCGTCATCGGAGACCCGGTGAGCGTCCGGCTCGTGGAGGACGTGACCACCGACGGCTGGCAGGCGCTTCCCGCAGGATCGGTGCTCACCGGAACGGTCACCGACGCCGTGCCGACCAAGAAGATCGGCGGCAAGGCCCGCCTGAGCCTGGCCTTCGATCGCATCGAGCTGCCCTCCGGCGAGAGCGTCGAGATCCAGGCCTCGCTCGTTGAAGAGGGCAAGAGCCAGGCCGGCAAGGACGCCGCGACGATCGGCGGCGCGACCGCCGGCGGGGCGATCCTGGGGCGCGTCATCGAGAACGACAAGAAGGGCAAGGGTACCGCGATCGGCGCCGTGGTCGGCGCCGCCGTAGGCACCGCGGTCGCGGCGACCAACAAGACGCAGCCCGTGAGCTTCGAGCCCGGAGCGACGGTCAGCCTCACGCTGGCCGACTCGGTCCGCGTCTCGGTGAGTCGCGCCTCGACTCCGCGCGGGTGAGCGTGCCGGCGGAACCAGCGTCCGCCTGCCGGTTCCGTTCGACCGTGCCGAGGCAGGTCGCGGGATCACCCGCGGCCGCCTCGGGTCCAGCGCGAGCCGTCACGGCCGCTCCTCGAGGAAAGCGTGCGCCACGGCGGCCGGGCTCCGCCCGTCCTCGTCCACCGCACGGTTGAGGGCGCGCATCCGCTCGACGTCGATCTTGGCCTCGAGTCCCGCGAGCGCGGCCACGACCTCCGGCCGTCGCTCCGCGAGGGCGCGGCTCGCCAGCAGGACCGCGTCGTAGGGTGGAATCGCGCCGCGATCGTCCTCGAGCGTCACCAGGTCGTAGGCCGCGATCCGGCCGTCCGAGGTGAAGGCCGCGATCACGTCCACCTGGCGCGCCCGGACCGCCGCGTACATCAGCGAAGGATCCATGCTGCGCCGCGCCGCGAACTCGATGCCGTAGGCCTCGCGCACCGCGGTCCACTCGCTGCGACTCCAGAACTCGTAGTCCCCGCCCGCTTCGAGGCGGGCCGCGTGGGGCGCGAGGTCGCTCAGCCGGTGCACGCCGAGGACGCGAGCCTCCGCGCTGGGCATCGCGAAGGCGTAGGCATTCTCGAAGCCGAGGCTCGCGGCGACGCGGATCCCGTGCGTCTCGTCGAGCCAGCGGCGGACCTCGGCCAGCACTTGTTCGCGTCCCGGCGGGCGCTCCGCCCGCTTCATGAGCGTGGCCCAGATCGTGCCGGTGTAGTCGACGTAGGCGTCGATCTCGCCGCGCGCGAGAGCGTCGAACGCCACGGTCGAGCCGAGCGAGGAGACGACCTCCACGGGCAACCCGGTCGCGCGACGCACCTGGCCGGCCAGGATCTCCCCGAGGATGTACTGCTCGGTGAAGGTCTTGGTGCCGATCTTGACCGGCCGTTCCGCCGTGCCGCGGGCGCCGGCGAGCGGCGCCGCGAGCGCCCAGGCGGCGAGCGCCAGGAGCCCCAGGCCCCCCGTCGCGACCAGACCGCGGCGGCGCCGCTCCCGGCCGAGTGCCACCGCCCGCACCAGCCCGTCGAGCCCGAGCGCAAGAGCGGCCGCCGCGGCGCAGCCCACCAGCACGGCGTCCAGGTTGCGCGTCTGCAGCCCGCTGAAGATGTAGTTGCCGAGGCTCGGCGCCCCGACCGGCGTCGAGAGCGTTGCCATCCCGACGGTCCACACGGTCGCGGTGCGCACGCCGGCGATGACGACCGGCAGCGCCAGCGGCAGCTCGACGACCCGCAGCCGCTGCCACGGGGTCATCCCGACGCCGCGCGCGGCCTCGATCACCGCGGGGTCCACGGCGCCGAGCCCGGTCACGGTGTTGCGCAGGATCGGCAGGAGGCTGTACAGGCCGAGCCCGAGGAACGCGGGCAGCCAGCCGATTCCCGGCAGTCCGAGAGCGGCGAGCAGCGGCACCATCACCGCCAGAAGCGCCAGCGCCGGCACCGTCTGGATCACACCCGCAATGCCTAGCACGTACGCCTCGAGCCGCGGGATCCGGCTGGCCAGGATGCCGGCCGGGACCGCGAGCGCCGTCCCGGCCGCGAGCGCCGCCAGCGTGAGCTGGAGATGGGCCGTCAACAGCCCCGGCAGCAGCGCGAGCTGCTCCTTCACGCGGGCCCCCGCAGCAACGAGTCCACGACGCGAGCCTGCCGGCGCGGAGTCTCGAGGAGCCGGGCCACGTGCTCGTCGGCGGGATCGCGCATCAGCTCTCGCGGAGCCCCGACCTGCACCAGCCGGCCGTCCCGCATCACGCCGATGCGGTCGGCGAGCACGAGGGCCTCGGCCACGTCGTGGGTGACGAAGACGGCCGTCAGGCCGAGCTTGCGCCGCAGCGCCAGAAACGACTGCTGCAGGCGATCGCGGGTCAACGGGTCCAGGGCGCCGAAGGGCTCATCGAGCAGCAACAGGCGCGGGGACGCCGCGAGCGCCCGGGCGACTCCCACGCGCTGCTGCTGCCCTCCCGACAGCCCCGCCGGGCGGCGACCCCGGACCTCCGGACCAAGCTCGACGAGCGCGAGCAGCTCGGAGATGCGCGCGTGGATCGCGGCACGCTCCCAGCCCGCGAGCGTCAGCGGCACGGCGATGTTCTCCTCCACCGTCAGGTGCGGGAACAGGCCGATCCCCTGGAACACGTAGCCGATCCGGCGGCGCAGCAAGTGCGGCTCGACCGCGAGAGCGTCCTCCCCGTCCACCAGCACGCGACCGGCGCTCGGCTCGATCAGGCGATTGATCATCTTGAGGGTCGTCGTCTTGCCGCAGCCCGAGCCGCCGACGAGGCCGAGCAGCTCGCCGGTCTCGACGCGGAACGAGACGGAATCCACGACGAGCCGGTCGCCGTAGCGCTTGGCGAGTCCGTCGGCCTCGATCATCCGGTACGCCGCAGCAAGGCCGAGGCGAACAGGCCCGCGGGATCGACGTACCAGCGCTCGATCGAGAGACCCGTGCCGTCGACGCGGCCCGCGAACGACTCCCGCGTGTACTTGCACGACAGCTCGGTGCGGATCTCGTCGCCGGCCCGCAGCTCCAGCTCGATCCCCGCGGCGGGGACCCGGACCCTCATCCCGCGCGTGGCCCGCAGCCGCATCTCGATCCACGCTCGTTCCGGGTCGTAGAAGGCCACGTGCTCGAACGCGCCAGGGAGGAAGTCCGCGCCGAGGACCCGGTTGACGACGCGCAGGATGTTGCGGTTGAACTCGGCGGTCACGCCGGCGCCGTCGTTGTAGGCGGCGTGCAGCCGGCGCTCGTCCTTGACGAGGTCGAGCCCGACGAGAAAGCCGTCGCCCGGCGAGAGCAGGCCGGCGAGCGCGCGGAGGAAAGGAGGGACGTCGTGCGGGTGCAGGTTGCCGATCGTGCCCGCGAGGAACAGCACCAGCCGGTTGCGCCCCGGCCCGATGGCGTGAAGGTCCGACAGGAAGTCGCCGACGATTCCGCGCGGCTCCAGGCCGCGGTAGCCGGTGGCCAGAGCCGCGACCGACTCCACGAGGGCCTCCTCGCTGATGTCGAGAAGCGCGCAGCCCCGGAGCAGCAGCCGCGCTCGCATCGCATCCAGGAACAGCCGGATCTTGCGGCCGCTCCCCGAGCCGATCTCGATCAGCTCACACGGCCGCACGAGGTCGACGACCTCGTCCACGATCCGCGCCAGGATCGTTTCCTCGGTGCGTGTCTGGTAGTACTCCGGCAGGCGCGTGATCTCGTCGAACAGCGCGCTGCCGCGCGCGTCGTAGAAGTACTTGCACGGCAGGCTCGGCAGCGGTCGAGCGAGCAGACCGTCACGCACCTCCGCCGCCATCCGTGCCAGCGCCTCGTCCGGAGCGCGCGCGTGGTGGATGCGCGCGCTCACGGTCCTCCCGCGCGCCCGGGCCCTACGGCATGTGCCGGCTCCACGACCCTCCATCCGGCGGCGCGAGGAGAGGCTACGCCGCCGTCCGGCGCGGGTCAACGTCCGGCCGGCGGCTCCCGGCCGAGACCGGCGTCTCCCGCGCGGATCCGCGCGATCGGACGGCCGCAGGTCGGCGGAACCTCCGCGGTCGCGGTGCGGAGCATGTCGCGCCACCGCTCGAGGCGCGACGATCCCGTCCACGCGGTCCGCGGAACGCTGCTTTCGGCTCGGGCCGCAGGGACGTTCCTTCGCGGCCGCTGTTGGCGGCTTCCTGGTGTGAGAGGAACGAGGTCCGGAACGGAGCGTCCCAACCGAACCCTCGCGCTTCCCGTCGTGCGCCGTCGTGTCGAATCAGCCCACGGCGCAGGTGCGGAAGCCGGCGAAGACGTCGCGCCGGTGCGGCTCGTAGAAGTTGCGCCACGAATTGCGGATCAACCGCCCCCGCGTCGCCCAGCAGCCGCCGCGCAGGACCCGATGCGGCGACGCGAACCAGGGCACGGAGTACTCCTGGTACGGGTCGGCGACGAAGCCCGGGTACGGCAGGAAGCGCGTCGCCGTCCACTCCCAGACGTTGCCGATCATCTGGCGGCAGCCGAACGGGCTGTCTCCGGCCGCGAGCGCGCCGACGTCGGCGCAGTCCCCGCGGCCGCCGTCCAGGTTGGCGCGCTCGGCCGTCGGCGGCAGGTCGCCCCAGGGGAAGAGCCGCTTGCGCCCGTGGTCCGGACAGCCGGAAGCCGCGAGCTCCCACTCGGCCTCGGTCGGGAGCCGGCGACCCGCCCAGCGGCAGTACGCCTCGGCCTCGAACGCGTTGACGTGGATCGCCGGGGCGTGGGCGGCGAGCGGCACGATCCGATCGTAGCGCCGCCGGCAGAAGCCCCCTCCGCCGGCCGGCTCCCAGTACACGGGGCGCACGGCTCCCGCGGCACGGCACCAGCGCCAGCCCTCCTCCGTCCAGTGCCGCTCGCAGCGATAGCCGCCGGCCTCGACGAACTCCGCGAACTCGTCGTTCGTCACCGGGGCGCGGGCGATGCGAAACGGCGCGAGCCGCACCTCGTGGGCCCACTTCTCGTTGTCGAACACGAACGGGGTCTCGGGAGTGGCGCCGAGGACGAAGGTTCCGCCGGGCACGTCGACGTCGCCGCGATGCGGCCCCGAGCCCCCGGCGGGCGGCTCCGTGGCACCCGCGAAACGCGGCTCGGCATACGACAGCGTCTGTCGCGCGTAACAGAACGCCTCGTCGTGCATGTCCTCGTGGAACAGCGCGAGCCGGTAGAAGTAGACGGCTTCGGCGGAGAGCGTTCGCGTGGCGATGCGATCGAGGATGCGCCCGAGGACCTGGCCGGCGAAGGCGCGCGTCTCCTCCATCGTCGGTAGCGGCAGATCCCAGCGCGTGTCGTGCGCGACCCGGCTCGAGTCGTACAGCTCGTCGCCGTCGCGCCGGATCGGCGGCTCACCCCACTGATGGCGGAGCGCCCATTTCTCCTGGAACCACGCGACGTGCCCCAGCTCCCAGCGCAAGGGGTTGACGGTGGCCAGGCGCGGCCCCAGGAGCTGCTCGTCGGTGAGGCCCGAGACCAGCTCGAGCGTGCGCGTTCGCGCGTCGAGCAGCATCTCCGCGACGGCCTCGCGCGCCGGCGGTTCGGGTGAGACGTCCGGTTCCACCGCTTCGATCGGGAGGCCACGCAGGATACCATGGTCCGGGACGTGAGGATCGAGATCGCCTGTCCCGCGCCTGCGGGATCCAGCACCGGCAACCGCGTCACCGCCGAGCGGTGGCGCCGCCTGCTCCGTGGGCTCGGCCACTCCGTGCGCATCGTCCACGGCCGGGACGGCGGCTCCGCGGACCTGCTCCTCGCCCTCCACGCGACGCGCTCGGCGAGGTCGATCGCGCGCTTCCGGACGCGCTTCCCCGAGCGACCCTTCGTCGTGGCCCTCGCCGGCACGGACCTGTACCGGGATCTCGCGCCGGAGGGTTGGTCCACGCTGGAGCGGGCCTCGCGCTTGGTCGTCCTCCATCCGTTCGCCGTGAGCGACGTGCCGGCCGAGCTGCGGGGCAAGGTTCGCGTCATCGTGCAGTCCGCGGTTCCGCCGAGCCGCCGGCCGCGGCCTTCGCCGCGCTTCTTCGACGTGGTGGTGGTGGCACACTTGCGTCGAATCAAGGACCCGTTCCGCGCCGAGGAGGCCGTGCGGGACCTGCCGGCGACCTCGCGCGTCCGCGTGCGCCACGTGGGCAGCGGTCTCGAGCGCGGCATGGAGGCGGAGGCTCGGCGCCGCGCGGCGGCGAACCGCCGCTACGTCTGGCTGGGCGAGCGACCGGGCTGGGAGGCCCGCCGCGAGATCGCGCGCTCGCGCCTGCTCGTGCTCTCCTCCCGCTTCGAGGGAGGCGCGAACGTCGTTTCGGAGGCGGTCGTGAGCGGCGTGCCGGTGCTCTCGTCGCGAATCTCGTGCGCCGAGGGGTTGCTCGGCCGGGACTACCCCGGCCTCTTCCCGCCGGGGGACACGGCGGCGCTGCGCGAGCTGCTGCTGCGCGTGGAGGCCGATCGGGCCTTCCTCCGCCGGCTCGAAGCGGTCTGCCGTGGGCGTCGCCCGCTCTTCACGCCGGCCCGCGAGCGCCGTTCGTGGAAGGCTCTGCTCGCGGAACTGGCGCCGTAGCGCGCGCCGGCCGGACTCAGACCTTGCGTCCCACGGCGAAGACCGAGCTGCCCCAGGGGAGGCGGCCGCCGCGCGCGATCCAGCCGTTCTCCAGGCGCAGGGCGCGGAACAGGAGAGCGTCGAGCACGCCGCCGCCTCGCCGGCGGGCGAGATCCGAGCGCGGCGCCGCGCGGCCGCGGCGCACGCGCAGCATGCCGGGCAGCCGGGCGAGCACGATCAGCGGGAACGGGAAGAACACGCGGTAGGTCAGCCGCTCGACCGCGAGGTCGAAGTCGTCCAGCAGTCCCGCGACGCGGCGTGTCGTGTAGCGCTCGCGCGTGTGGATCGCCAGGTCGTGCTCGCTGTACAGCCAGTCGTAGGCCGGCAGGTTGAAGACGACCAGCCCGCCGCGCCGCAGACGATCGACGATCCGGCGCAGGCCGCCGCGGGCGCGCTCGGCGCCCGGGATGTAGATCACGTCGAGGCTGAGCACGAGGTCCAGCTCGTCCACGTGAATCTCGGGATCGCAGATGTCCCCCTCGTAGAGGTCGGCGCCGCCGCCCCTGCTCCGCGCAATGCGCAGCGCCTGCGGCGAGGTGTCGAATCCTCCGAGATAGGACGGGCGCAGCAGCTCCTCGAGCATCCTCAGGTTGGCCCCCGTCCCGCACCCGGCGTCGAGCACCCGCGACCCGGGAAGCACGGCAAGATCGGGATGCGACAGGCAGCGCGCCAGCACGTCGCGCAGGCCGCGGTACCACCAGTGCCGCTCCTCGGCGGCGGCCATCCGCTCGTGCTCGCCGGGCTCCATCGCACCGCTCAGTCTGCGAGCCGCTCTTCGAGCTGTTCCTCGAGCAGCTTGATCCGCTCGCGATCGCGGGCCAGGTCGTCCTCGGCCTCGATCACCCTCCGCCGCGCAGTCTCGAGCCGTTCCTTCTCGAGGTCGACCATCTTCTCGATCTGCTCCAGCTCGACGTGCGCCGCGGAATCGCGTGGATCGGCCCCCGATCGCAACGCGGCGGCGACCTGGTCGCGGAAGCTCTCCGCCACCGCGTTCAACTGCGCGATCTCGTCCTGCGACGCTCGGACGTCGTCCCGAGCCCGGTGCAGCTCGGCGCTCAGGGGCGCGAGCCGCGCTTCGGCGATCTCGATCCGGCGGAGCGCGAGCAGCGTGCGCTGATCGACCTGGATCTCGCGCAGCGCCTCGGCGATCTCCCTCAGGCTCCGCTCGATCCGCTCGAGCGCCGGGGGCGCGATTCCCGCACTCCCCTCGGCTCCGGCTCCTTGCGCCGCCGCCGGCAACGCGGTCGCCGCGAGCGCCAGAAGCAGCGTCAGACACGCCGTTGCTCTGTCCATGGCTCGACTCCATCGCCTCGCCGCCTGACCGGCGGGAGGACGTCGTTTCTCGGCCGCCCCGTTGCCTCGCGTCACGCGCTGCCGGTCAGGACGCGCACGATCCGGCGCGCCGCCTCCGGCTCGAGACCATCGTACAGCGGCAGGGACAGCACCGATCGACACGCCTCCTCGGTCACGGACAGGGCGTCGTTGCCCAGCGCGCGGTAGGCCTCCATGCGGTGCACGGGCTCGGGGTAGTGGACCGCGGAGCCGAAGCCCTGGCGGCTCAGCTCCTCGGCGAGATCGTCGCGGGAATCGGCGCGGATCACGAACAGATGGAACGCGTGTTGCGCCCCGGGAACCGGCTCCGGGAGGCGGAAGCGCGAGCCGCGCAAGCCGTCGAGGTAGATCGAGGCCAGCTCGCGGCGCCGCGTCACCGCGGCGTCGAGGTGCCGCAGCTTGACGCGCAGGATCGCCGCCTGCAGCTCGTCGAGGCGGCTGTTGACGCCGTCGCAATGGGCGTGGCGGTCGTCGCGGTAGCCGTACTGGCGCAGCATGCGCAGCCGCTCGGCGAGCCGCGGATCGGAGGTGACGCACATGCCGCCGTCGCCGAAGGCGCCGAGGTTCTTCGTCGGATAGAACGAGAAGCAGCCGATCCGGCCGAAGCAGCCGACGTGGCGCTTGAAGTACGTGGCGCCGTGCCCCTGGGCGCAGTCCTCGACGACGGGCAGCCCGTGACGGTCGGCGAACTCGAGGATCCGGTCCATCGGCGCGGCGTTCCCGTAGAGGTGGACCGGCAGCAGGCAGCGCGTGCGTGGCGTGAGCGCGGCCCGAAGCTGCTCCGGATCGAGGACGAGCGGACCCTCCATCACGTCGACGAAGCGCGGCGTGGCGCGGGTGGCGCGGATCGCCGAGACCGGTGGCGCGCCGGCGTTCGCGACGGTGATCACCTCGTCGCCCGGTCCGATGCCGAGGGCGAGCAGCGCCAGCGTGAGCGCCTCGGTCCCCGAGCCGACGCCGACCGCGTGCGCGCAGGCGGTGTAGGCCGCGAACTCGCGCTCCAGCGACTCGACCTCGGGGCCGAGGATCAGCTGCCCCGAGGCCAGCACGCGCTGGATCGCCGCATCGATCTCGCCCTTCAGCGCCAGGTAGCCCGGGCGGTAGTCGAAGTAGGGGACGCCGGCCACGTCAGCTCGCCCGGAACCCGACCCGGCGGAAGTAGTCCAGCGTGCGCCCGAGCCCCTGCTCGAGACCGACGCGCGGCTCCCAGCCGGTGGCGGCGCGGAACCGCCGGTAGTCGCCGTAGTAGTCGCCGATGTCGATCGCCGCGGCATCCGGCGGGAACGGCACCGTCTCGTACTCGAAGGGCACCAGCTTGCGCAGCGTCTGGACGAACTCGAGCAGGCTGTACGGTCGCGGATGGCCCAGGTTGAACACGGCGCGGCGCGCGTCCGGTTGGCGCCCCGCGAGCAGCAGCGCTTCGACCACGTCGTCGACGTAGTTGAAGTCCCGCCGCTGCTCGCCCGAGCCGTAGATCCGCAGCTTCTCGCCGCGGAGCGCCCGCCGCAGGAAGGTCCCGACGAATCCCTTGGTCTCGCTCGCGAGGTCCATCCGCGGCCCGTAGGTGTTCGTCAGCCGCAGGCTGACGGTGCGCATGCCGTGAACCTGGTGGTACAGGCTGTAGTACTTCTCGGCGGCCAGCTTGTTGATGCCGTTGACGTCGACCGGCTCGAGCGGATGCTTCTCGTCGACCGGCAGGTAGCGCGGCCGTCCATAGAGCTGCCGGGTGCTGGCGAACACGAGCGTGACCGCGGGATTCCCCTCGCGGCAGCACTCGAGCAGCGAGAGCTGGCTCCGGCAGTTGATCTCGAGATCGGTCATCGGGTCGGTCATGCTGTCGACGTGGCTGACCTGGCCGGCGAGGCTGAAGATCAGGTCCTGGTCGCGCACCAGGTACGCCAGGCTGTGCCGGTCGCGTACGTCCGAGAAGTTGACGCGCACGCGGCCGCGCACCGGCTCGATGTTGCGCAGCGTGGCCCCGTAGGCCGGAAGCATCGAATCGACCAGCACGACCTCGGCCCCCAGCTCGACGAGGCGCAGCGCCAAGTTGCTGCCGATGAAGCCGATCCCGCCCGTGACGAGCGCGCGCTTCCCGGCGTAGAACTCAGACACGCGCGCCCTCGCGGCCGCGGACGTAGCGCACGACGAACTGCGGGCTCTTGGAATGGTCGAGGAACAGCCGTCCCAGGTACTCGCCGATCATTCCCAGGATCACCAGCTGCACGCCGGAGAAGAACACGACCAGCGCCATCACCGTCGGCAGGCCGACCGCGACGCCGGGGTTGACGTACAGCTTGTCGACGACGATCGCGACGATCAGGAACAGGCTGACGACCGACATCGCCAGGCCGAGCAGCGCGGCCAGCCGCAGCGGCAGGATCGAGAAGTTGAGGAACATGTTGAGCCACAGCAGGAACAGCCGTCGCAGGTCGTAGTTCGACCGCACGCCCGCCGGCGGCGCGCGGTGCTCGACCTCGACCTGCCCGACGTTGCGCGTGGCGCGCAGGATCAGCCCGTCGATGTAGGGAAAAGCCCCGCTGTAGCGCACGATCTCGTCGACGAGGAAGCGGTTCATGACCTTGAAGCTCGAGAGGTACAGCGCGGGCGGCTTGTGCAGCATGACGTTCGCCATGCGGTCGTTGAACCAGCTTCCGAGGTTGCGGAACAGGCTGTGGTGCTTGACCTTGTAGCGGCCGTAGACCACGTCGTGGTCGTTCCGCCGCAGCAGGTCGTACATCCGGCGCACCTCCTCGGGCGGGTTCTGGCCGTCGTCGTCGAGCACGGCCACGCAGGCCCCGGTCGCGTGGTTCAGCCCGGCGAGCACGGCGTTGTGCTCGCCGAAGTTGCGCGCCAGGTGCAGGAAGGTCACCGTGCCCGGATGGGCCTGCCGCAGGGCGAGGCAGACCTGCTCGCTGTCGTCCCGCGAGCCGTCGTCGACCAGCACGACCTCGATCGCGAGATCGGAGTACAGGTCGTGGATGCGCTGGACCACACGCCCGATGCTCGCGCCGCCGTTGTAGACCGGGATCACGAACGACAGGTCGACGTCGGTCGGCTCGGGCAGGCTCACGATGGCTCGCGCAATCGACGGGGTGACGGCCTTGGCCCCGCGGATTATCCCTGTCCTTCCCCGGGACTGTCAACGCCGGCGCCGGCAAGGGCGATGGGTTCCGTGCGGGCGAGTGTTCCGCGTCGGAGTCGGCCGCCTGCTTCGACGAGCCACCGCTGGAACAGGCGAGGCGGACCGACGGATGCCGAGAGGGTGCCGAGCAGCCGCCGCCGCCGTCGAGCGCCGGCGAGGCGGGTGGCGGGATACCGGCTCGGGACTCGGGCCGCGGCGGCGGGTCGGCGCGCGCGGAGCGCGGGAGGTGGCCGGGCCGCTCACCGCCCGCTGCCGCGGGAGACGCGATCGAGGCGATACAGGTGGAAGTCCTCGGTCGGGACGATCGCTCCCTCGAAGCGGCCGAGCGGGCGCACGCGCACTCCCGGAGCGGCCAGGAACTCGGCCGGCTCGGCATGGGAGAACAGCGCGTAGCTCGTGATCAGCACCACCGGCCGTGCTCGCTCGTCCAGCACCCGGATGGCCGCGGCGAGCACGTCCTTCGGCTCCACCAGCGGGAGGCGCTCGGCTCCCCAGTGCACGAAGGTGCCGAAACGGTCGCTCTCCGGGTAGTAGATCGGCCCGATGCCGTAGCCGGCCACGGCCTGGACGGCGTAGTCGATGCTGCCGACGAAGGTGACGCCGTCCAAGTCCTGCGCGTGGAGGAAGCTCGCCGCCGCCCTGGCGTTCGAGAATGGGCGCACGTAGTCCATCCCGAAGGCGTGCGACCAGGCGACCACCTGGACGGCGAACAACGCGCCGAGAAAACCCGGCAGCAGCACGCCGTCCCACGACGGTGAGCCGTCGCGCGGCTCCGCGCCCGGCGACCGCCGGATCGCGGGCCGCTGCCGATCCCCCGCCGGGGTCGAGAGTCGGCGCTCGGCCCCGCCCCCGTCCCGTGCCGCGTCCGAGCGCAGGAGCCAGGCGCAGACCAGGAACGCGACGAGCGGTTGGAGATGCTGACGCATCTGCCCACGCCAGAAGAAGAGCGTGATGCACACCATCGCCGCCACGGCGACCGAGAAGGCCAGGAGCATGCGCGGGCGACGGGCGAGGCAGGCGGCGGAAAGTCCGAGCAGCGCCGCGCCGAGCGCCGCGCCGACCCAGGGGCGCACCGTCCGGGGCACGAGCTCGAGCGCGCTCCCGTTCCAGAAGTGCCGGTCGCCGAGCCGCGGCAGCGGCAGGTAGCCGACGGCGACGTTCCCTACGCTCTCGGCGTACCAGGCGGGGTCGGCCAGCCGCGGGACGAACGCGTGCGACGGTCCGATCCGCCGCTGCTGGAGCCAGACGTCGCCGGCGCCGACGATGATTCCGGCCGCGATCAGCGCGGCGCAGGCGAGCGTCATCCCGGTGACGGGCCAGCGCTCGCCGTCGGCCGGTCGCGCGACCTCGATTCCCAGCAGCAGCCCGAACGCGGCGGCGAGGATCGCCCCGTAGAGATTCGTGTTCGCCAGCAGGAACAGCGACAGCGCGAGCCACGGCAGGCGCCGCCTGCGCTGCGGCCACAGCGCGCAGAACCCGAGCGCGAGCAGCAGCTCGAGACCGTAGCTGCGGCTGATGATCGTGAACTCGTAGGCCACGAGATAGCCGAAGCAGAGCAGCACGCGCAGCGGCAAGCCGAAGGGCGCGCGCCACAGGATCAGCGCGGCGGCGCCGGTCCCGACGAGCAGGCTCGTGACCTGCATCGCGAACGGATCCGACGTCAGGCGGGACAGCGCGTAGTTGACGAGGTACCACAGCGCCGGGTGCGCTTCGAAGCGCATGTTGTGGAACAGCTCCCGCAGCGAGCCGCTGTCGCGGGCGATGAGCCAGATCTCCAGCTCGTCGCGCCACATCTCGTGGCGCAGGATCCCGACGAGCCCGAGCGCGACGAACGCGGCGAGCGCGGCGAGGGGGACGATGCTGCGGCGCTGGCTCAGCGTGGCCGTTCCCCGACGGTGGAGACAGCGGAGCGGCGCCGGCCGCTAGCCGGAGGATCCCACGACCGGGAGGCCGCTTGCGCGCGCGGCGTCGGCCAGCGCGCCGTCATGAGTCGCCATCACGAGATCGGAAGCGCCCGCGTCCCGCACGAGCAGCGCCGTCGCCAGGTGGATCGCGTCCAGCGTCCCGAGCTGCAGCGGGAACGGCTGGGCGGCGCGCGACAGCACCGGCCGGCCCAGCTCGACGATCCTGAATTCGGCCAGCAGCCGGAAGACGGCCTCGCGGCGCGCCACGAGTTCCTTGTCGGAGAATGTCTGGAGCAGGCGGAGTCGGTCGAGCGTGCGGAGACACTCCAGCTCCACGAGCGCGCTGCCGACCATCCCGCGAATCCGTTTCCATTCCGTCAAGCGGTTGCGTTGTCCCAGCAGAACGCGGAGCACGACGGAAGAATCGACGTAGGCGTTCACCGTCCGCCCAGGCGCTCCTCGAGCAGGAGCTTCACCACGTCCGCTTCGAGCGCGAGCGGGGGCGGCAACGGCACATCCTGCGGGGAGGGGAACCGGCCGAGCGGTGCCCGCACCCGCAGCGGCTCGCCGGCCGGCGCGTACGGGATCAGGCTGGCGACCGGGGTCTGCCGATCCATCACCGTGAGCGTGTGGCCGCGGCGGACCTCCCGCAGGTACTGGCTCAGCCGGGCCTTGAGCTCGGCGATGCGCACCACCTTCATGACCAGAAGATAGTCAAGAGTGGTCATCTCGTCAATCCCGCACGTCGGGCGTCGCGCCGCTCGCCCCGTCATCGCGCACGCCGCTCGGGCCGCCGGCGTGCGGACACGGGCAGTCCTGGCGCAGGCAAGCCGCAACTGCTGCCCCGCGGGAGTCAAGAGACCGCAAGCGGTGCCGCGGCGCCCGGCATGCGCGCCGCTCGCCACCACCCGGGGGCCAGGCGTGCCCAGTCCCTTGCCTCCGGGCCCGAGCGTGCCCACGCGACGGAACGCCGCGGACACGGGGCGCGAACCCTCCGCTGTCGCCTGCGGGGGCCGGCCGCGGTCCCTATCGCTTGCGGCCGATGAAGATGAAGCAGGAGCTGATGTTCCTGGCGAGCGGGCTGTGCTTGAGCGCCGCGTCGAGGAACTTGAGCGGGAAGGTCACGAGCATCGCGACCAGGTAGAGCGCCAGATGCAGCCGGCGGCTGCCGAAGCAGAGCAGGATCGCGATCCACTCCTGCAGCACCCACAACAGCGCGGACGTCGGCCCGCCGTTCGTCAACAGCTCGAGCTGCTCGAACCCGGCATGCAGCCGGACGACGCCCTGGTCGGTCCAGCGATGGTAGTCGTGAGGCGAGGCATGAAAGCCGACCACGAACGGCACGTCGGTGTAGATCAGTCCACCCGGCTTGAGCACGCGCCGGGCCTCGGCGATCACACGCTCCGGCTCCGGCACGTGCTCGAGCACGGAAACGTTGAGCAGCACGTCGACCGAGTCGTCCTCGAGCGGCAGCCGCGAGACGTCGCAGACCAGGTCGACCGCGGCGTACGGCGCGCAGTCGACGTTGACGACGTGCTCGTCGAGCACGGTGTTCCCGGAACCGAGATTGACGCACACGCGGTCCGAACGCCGCGCGTGGGCGGCGAGGAACCGGCGTCGCGTCGAGTCGAAGTACAGCGGGCTGATGAGGTAGATCAGGAAAGCGTAGAGCGGCCGGAACCCCTTGAAGCGGTGCTTCAGCCGGTCGAGCGGGTCGGGTGCCACGTCGGCCGCCGGCGGGTCGAACACGATCTGCGAGCCGCGCCGGTCGAATGCGGCGCCGCACGTGGGGCAGGTCACGGTGCCGTCGCCGAAGGCGAGCCCGCCGCGGGCGCAGCGCGGGCAGCGCAGGCGCAGCCGGCGCAGCTTGTCGCTCATGCCCGCTCGTTCCACACGTGCCCGTTCCCCGACGCGCGTCTGCGCGACCCGCCGCCGTCGTGCCGCCGCGTACGCGCCCCCGGACCTGTCACGCTGAGCCGTACGTCCGTCGACGGATCGTAGCGTGTTTCGCTCACTTCGGCCGGGAACATAGTGTATATAGGAGCAACGACCGGCGGGCCGTCGGCGCGGTGTCCGCGGGCCGCCGCCGTCGGGCACGGGCGAGACGGGCACGATGCGGGGGTGAGCGTTGTCCCTCACGGAGAGCCTGTTGTTCGCGACGATCCTCGGGATCGCCCTTCTGCCGCTCTCGCGAGCGCTGCGGCTCGACGCGCGGAAGCCCGCTCACCTCGCTTCGGGGGTCGCCGTCGTGGCGCTCGTCCTGCTGGGGGCGACGGCGCGCCGGCCCGCTCCGGACGTGGCGCTCTCGGCCGCGCTTCCGCTCCGGGCCGAGCGGGACGGCATGCGGTCGTCCGGCTCCTGCCAGGGCTGCCACCCCGGGCAGTACGCGAGCTGGCACGCGAGCTTCCACCGCACGATGACCCAGGTCGCGGATCGGGACAGCGTCGTCGCGCCCTTCGACGGCCGGAAGCTCGAGGGGCGAGGACGGACTTTCGTCGTCGAGCGCCGCGGGGAGGAGTTCTGGGTCCGCGAGCTGCAGCCGCGGGATCCCGCGCGCACCCTGGTTTCGAAGCGCGTCGTGATGACCACCGGCTCGCGCCACCAGCAGGTCTACTGGACGGCCGGGCCGGGGGGATCTCTCGTGCAGTTCCCCTGGGTCTACGAGATCGCCGAGGGCCGCTGGATCCCGACGGAGGACTCGTTTCTCCGTCCGGAGGACTGGACGCAGCAGGAGACCACGTGGAATCGGGACTGCATCCGCTGCCATTCGGTCGGGCCCCGTCCGAACCTCGACTTCGACTCCGAGCTGTGGCGGACGGAGGTCACGGAGATCGGCATCGCCTGCGCGAGCTGCCACGGGCCGGCCGAGGAGCACATCCGCTCGCACCACAATCCGCTGCACCGGCACCGGTTGCGGGCGTCCGACCGATCCGACCCGACGATCGTCAATGCCCGCCGCCTGACCCGGCAGCGCTCGTCCGAGGTCTGCGGCCAGTGCCACTCGTTCGTCACGTTCCACAACGGGTTCTTCGCCGACGACTGGACCAGGTTCCGCGCCGGGAAGGGGCTCGAGGACCATTTCGCGCTCTACATGGGGGCCGAGCACGAGGACAGCTTCTGGCCCGACGGCAGCTCGCGCATCGGCGGCCGCGAATACAACGCGATGATCCTCTCCGGCTGCTACACGAACGGGGAGCTGACCTGCCTGTCCTGTCATGCGATGCACGGCGACGAGCCGAGGGACCAGCTCGCGCCGGCGATGGATGGCGACGAGGCCTGTCTCCAGTGCCACGCGGACTTCCGCGATCGCCTCGCGGAGCACACCTTCCACGAGCCCGCCGGCAGCGGAAGCCGCTGCTACAACTGCCACATGCCCTACGCCAGCTACGCCTTGCTCGGCGCCGCACGCGTCCATCGCGTGGACTCGCCGACAGCGTCGGGACGGACGACGAGCGAGCGCCCCAACGCGTGCAACCTCTGCCACCTGGATCGAACGCTGGCCTGGACGGCCGAGCACCTCACGCAATGGTACGACGCGCCCCCCGTCGAGCTGGAGCGGGAGCACGAAGAGGTCGCGGCCGGAGTCCTCTGGGCGCTGCGCGGCGACGCCGCCCAGCGCGCGATCGTCGCCTGGCACATGGGTCAGCGCTGGGCGCGCGACGCCTCCGGCGGGCCGTGGGTCACCCCCTACCTGGCGCGCCTGCTCGTCGACCCGTACTCCGCGATTCGCCTGATCGCGCATCGCTCGCTGCGGCAGCTCGACGGCGAACGGGCGATCCCCTTCGACTACATCGGCCCGCCCGACGAGCGGGAACGGGCGAGTCGAGCCGTGCTCGATCGCTGGGTCCGCGAGCGCGCCGCCGGCGGGGCGCCCGCTCCCCCGGCGGTCCTGATCGAGGAGCATGCGGGTCTGCGCCAGCACGCCGTCGAGGAGCTGGTCCGCCAGCGCGACGACCGGCGGCTGATCCTGGCCGAGTGAGCCACGGAGGCGAATCGTGAACGAGCGGCATCATTCGGGGGCCGCCGCCGGTGCGGCGCGGAGCGACGGGCAGCATGCCGCGGTTCGCCGCCTCGTGCGCACCCATTTTCGCTGGGGCTGGTGGTCGCTCTTGCTGTTCCTCACGCTGGGGTTGTTCCTGGACGTCTTGCACGGTTTCAAGGCCGGGTTCTACCTCGATGCGGCGAGCGAGACACGGCGGCTGACGTGGACCCTGGCGCACGCGCACGGCACGCTCCTGTCCCTCGTGCACCTGGCGCTCGCGCTGTACCTGAATGCGCACCCCGACTGGCCGGAGCGCCCGCGCACGATCGCGTCTCGCGCGCTGATGGGCGGGAGCATCCTGCTGCCCGCGGGCTTCTTCTTCGGGGGCCTGTTCGCCTACGACGGCGATCCCGGCCTGCTGATCTACCTGGTGCCCGTCGGGGCCTTGCTGCTCGGCGTCGCGGTCTTCCTCGCCGCCCGCGGCTCGTCGCGCTTCCTCGTCCCGGGCGGCTGACGGTCGAGGGCGCGGTCGATCTCCGCGACGATCTGCTGCGCTGCCGCCCGCGGGTCCGGCGCCTCGCGGATCGGGCGGCCGACCACGAGATAGTCCGCGCCCAGCTCGATCGCTTCCGCCGGGGTCGCCACGCGCTTGTGGTCCTGGGCCGGAGACCCGGCCGGTCGGATGCCCGGGCTCACGATGATCGTCCTCTCCCCGAATCGATCGCGGAGGAGCCGGATCTCCTGGCCCGAGGCGATCAGGCCGTCGCATCCGGCGTCCAGCGCGTCGCGCGATCGCTCGAGGACGTAGTCCGACAGCCTGGCTCCGGGCTTCCCCGCGACCTCGTCCAGATCCGACTGGTCGAGGCTCGACAGGTACGGGACCGCGAGCAGCCTGGGGTGCTCCGCGCGGGAGCGTGCCTCCCTTGCGGCCCGCACCGTCGCCCTCAGGTTCCGGCTGTCGCTCAGGGTCAGGAAGCGGACTCCGAGGCCGGCACAGAGCTGCACCACGCGCGCGATCGTGTTGCCGATGTCGGCCGGGACCTTGAGGTCGAGGAACACCTGCTTGCCCCGGAGGTCCTCCAGGAGCGGGCGCCACTCGCCCGCGACGAACAGCTCCCAGCCGATCTTGAAGAAGTCCGTGACACCGTCGAGCGCCTCGACGAGCGCGAGGGCCGCGTCCCTCGTCGGAACGTCCAGCGGCACGATCAGCCGGTCCCGCCCCCTCAGCTCGGACACTGGAGCCCCCGAAACCGCACGGTTTCTCCGAGCCGCTGTAGACGCGGTCGCGCGCGGAAGACCGCGAGCAGGCTACGTGAGGGGTCTGCCCCGGTCAACCGGCGCGCTCCGATTCGGGGCGCGGGATCTCGAAGCGGGTTTCGCGCAACGGTGCCGATCCACGGCCTGGCGATGGCGTCGGCACAAGCGATCCACGGGGCGTGGCTGACGCGCCTCACGCTTCCCGACCCCCCGACGAACAGGGAGCCGGTTCCAGCGATCCAATCGGACCGTTGCCGCTCGCGCCCGTCGCTCGCGGAGCCGCCGGCGAGACAGGTGCCGGTCCCCGCGACGCGAGGACGAGCCGTCCCGCCCACTTGTCGGGGACTATCCGCGTGGTCTATGATTCGACCATGCGGCCAAATCCTGAACCAACCGGCCAACCCAGGATCAGCTTCATCGAGGAGGCGCGCCGGCGCCAGATCGTCGACACCGCGATCCGCACGATCGCCTCGCGCGGCTTCTCCCGGGCGTCCCTCGCCGAGATCGCGCGCGACGCGGGGATCAGCAAGGGAGTCATTTCCTACCACTTCGCCGGCAAGGCCGAGCTGGTGGAGGCGATCCTCTCCCGGCTGCTGCGCGAGCCCGCGGAGTTCATCAAGGGCCGCGTCGACGCTCGCGAGGGCGCCCTGGACAAGCTCCGGGCCTACGTCGAGGCCAACTTCGAGCACATGGCCGGCAACCGCAACCACTACGTCGCCCTCGTCGACCTGTGGGACAACCGCCCCGGCTCCAAGGGGGACAACCGCTTCAACGCCGAGGCCTACGAGCCGAGCCGCAGCTACCTGGCCCGGATCCTCGAGACCGGTCGCGACGCGGGAGAGCTGCAGCCGGTGCCTCCCAGGACCTTCGCCTCGGTGGTCCAGGCGGCGATCGACGGCGTGATGCTGCAGTGGGTCTTCGACCCCGCAGGCGTGGACTTGGTCGCGGCCAGGAACGAGATTCTGGCCATGATCGACGCCCGACTGACGAGGAGACCATGAGCGACGTGCGCCCGGACCACGACGAAGAGCCGACCGCTGCCGCGATCGACACCACCGACATGTCGGAGGGAAAGCGCCGCGCCCTCGAGCTGACCGAGGACTCGCGCGAGGGCTTCTGGGAGTACCCGACCTTCGCCGGCGCGCTGTTCATGGGCGAGTTCCCGTGGGAGCTGATCTTCCCCTACCCCAGGACCGCGGCCGACGCGAGCGAGGCGGGCGAGCAGTTCCTGGGCGAGCTCGAGCGCTTCCTGCGCCGGCGCGTCGATGCCGACGAGATCGATCGCACGGGGGAGATCCCCGAGGACGTGATCCGCGGGTTCGCCGCGCTCGGCGCGTTCGGCATCAAGATCCCGCGCGAGTACGGCGGCCTCGGGCTGTCGCAGCACTACTACAGCCGCGCGGCGATGCTGCTCGGCAGCCACTGCGCGAACACGGCGGCGCTGCTCTCGGCCCACCAGTCGATCGGCGTCCCGCAGCCGCTGTTGCAGTTCGGCACCGAGGAGCAGAAGCGCCGCTTCCTGCCCCGCTGCGCCGCGGGCGCGATCTCGGCCTTCGCCCTGACCGAGGAGGGCGTCGGCTCCGACCCCGCGCGGATGGAGACGCGGGCCGCGCCGACCCCCGACGGCAAGAGCTTCGTCATCAACGGCAAAAAGCTGTGGTGCACGAACGGTACCCGGGCCGAGCTGCTCGTGGTCATGGCGCAGACGCCGCCCAAGATGCGGGCCGGACGGGAGGTGAAGCAGATCACGGCGTTCGTCGTCGAGGCCACGAGCCCCGGCGTGCGCGTGACGCATCGCTGCCGTTTCATGGGCCTGCGCGCGCTGTACAACGCGGTGGTCGAGTTCGACGACGTGGTCGTGCCCCGCGAGAACATCATCGGCGGCGAGGGCAAGGGGCTGCGCGTCGCGCTCACCACGCTCAACACCGGGCGCCTCACGCTGCCCGCGAACTGCGTCGGCGGGATGCGCGCTTGCCTGGAGATGGCGCGCAAGTGGGCGACCGAGCGCGAGCAATGGGGAGCGCCGATCGGCAAGCACGCGGCGATCGCCGACAAGATCGCGCGGATGTCGTCGACGCTGTTCGCGGTGGAAGCGATGACCTCCTTGACCGCGCTGCTCGTCGACCGCAAGCGGACCGACATCCGGGTCGAGGCCGCGATGTGCAAGATGCTCGGCAGCGAGGCGATGTGGGAGGCGGCCTACGATGCGATGCAGATCCTCGGCGGCCGCGGCTTCGAGACCGCCCAGTCGCTCGCCGCGCGGGGGGAGTATCCGTACCCGATCGAGCGCGTGGTGCGGGACTGCCGGATCAACACGATCTTCGAGGGCTCGAGCGAGATCATGCGATTGTTCCTCGCGCGCGAGGCGCTGGACCCGCACCTCGAGGCCGCCGGCGAGGTGGTCAACGGCCGGCTGCCGCTCAAACGGCGGCTGAGAGCGGCGCTGCGGGCCGCCGGGTTCTACCTGCGCTGGTACCCGAAGCAGTGGCTGCCGGCGGGCGGCCCCGCCGCGGGCGATCTGGACGGCGAGCTGGCGGCGCAGGTGCGCTACGTGGCGCGAACGAGTCGCAAGCTGGCGCGCCGCTTGTTCCACGCGATGCTGTCGCACGGGCCGAAGCTGGAGCGGGAGCAGGTCCTGCTCGGCCGCTTCGTCGACATCGGGACCGACCTGTTCGCGATCGCCGCCTCGTGCACGCGGGCGCAGCACCTGATCGGCGCGGGCCGCAACCGTGAGGAGGTGGTCGGGCTGGTCTCGCACTTCTGCCTCCAGGCGCGCGCGAGGATCGAGCGGAACTTCCGCGGCGTGCGCAAGAGCGGCGACCGCGAAGGCTACCGGCTCGCGCAGCGCGTGCTGGAGGGCGACGGCATCGCCTGGCTCTCCTCCGGCATCATCGGCGGATACGATCCGGCCGCCGAGCCCGCCGTCGGCGACGAGCAGCGCCAGACCGTGGCCTGACCGCCACGCGACCGAGAAGCTGCTACTCCGCAGCACCGCACGTCTCGTCCACCTCGCAGCGGACGAACGTGTCGACCAGCGCCCGGTCCGCCTCGCCGATCGCCTCGGTGCCTCCCACGCGCTGCTTCAACCCGGCGAGCTGCTCGCCCGTCAATCGGCTGTGCCACGCCGTCTCGGTGAGATCGAACGCGAGGAGCGCGCCCGGCGCGCTCGTCGGGAGGCCCGGTTGGTGGCAGCGACCACAGTGCGGGAGCAGCAAGCTCCGGACCGGCTCCGCCCAGGGGTTCTCGCGCGGTGACGCGGAGAACGCGCCGCCGTCGCTCCCGGAGAGGCCACGACGCAGCGGCACGCCCGATCCGTCCGATGTGGATGACTCCTCTGCGCTCGGCTCCACGGAAGCCGCGGCTCGAGGGCGAGGAGCGTGTTCCCGCGAAGTGCACGCCGTCACGGCGATGCTCCCGAGCCCCAGGATCGCGATAGCGAGGCCGCGGCGTTTCACCCTCGACCCGACCTCCCGCGGAACGGTCGGCGTGCGACGCCGACGCCGCGAGTCTAGCGCGCGACGCCTCGGTCCGCTTCAGGACGGCGGCCGAGCCGATCGGCCCGAAGCCGGGCGTGACAGGCCCTCAGGCCGGAGCGTGGCCACGGCGACGGCCTCGGCCGGGGAGGGGCCCGCATGTTGAGCACCGTGACCGGCGTCCGGTCGTGGGGTGGGCGATCAGGTGGCGCGCAGCGGCGCGCTCGGTGCGTTTCGGGGCGGCAACCCGGTCGGCGTCGCGCTCTTGAATCGCGCTCCCGTCAACGTCATCGTCCGCCGTCGGGATCCCGCGTCGAAGGCAGGTGCGCCTCCGGAAGGAGTGAACCGTGTCGAACGCGTGGACTCGTGTGGTTCCGGCTCTGCTCGCGGTCGCGACGGTGGGGGTCGGCGCCGGCCCGATCGAGATCACGGTCGACTGCGACCGCGGGGGCGACCTCGCGGCCGTGCTCGCTGATCTCGTGGATCGGACGGACGGCCCGGTGGTGGTCAACGTCGCGGGCACTTGCGCCGGCCCGATCGAGATCGCCACGGACGACGTGACGCTGCGCGGTGAATCGAGCGGGACCTCGGCGATCGAAGGCGTCGGCGCGCGATTCGCCACCCCGCCGCCTGCCGTGGTCACGGCTCACGGCGTCCGCAACCTCCGTCTGGAGAAGCTGCGGATCTCCGACGGACCGGTGGGCGTGGCGGCCATCGCCGCCGAAGTGACGATCGAAAGCAGCGAGCTTTCCCGCACGGACGTCGGGGTTGCGGCGCAACTGTCTTCGGTCGCGCTCGCCGGCGTCACGCTCCGCGACGGCCGCATCGGCGTCGAGGCCCGCCGGTCACGCGTCGGGATCGGGTTCAGCACGATCGACCGCATCTCGGACGAGGCGATCGCGGCGACGGAGTTCAGCGAGATCGTGATGCTGCACAGCACGGCCGTCTCGGATGGGCTGTCCGTGCGGAACTCGGGGCTGGTCGCCACGCGCTGCGAGCTCGAGGGATCGATCCACGCGCGGAGCCACTCCCGGGTGAGCCTGGGGGGTTCCGCCGGCTCGACGGCGGCGCTTCGCGGAGGCATCTCGGCCTCGAACAGCGAGGTGTTCCTGTTCCAGCTCCCGGTGGACGGTGCGGTTTCGGTGAGCGATGGGGGGTTCTTGACCGCCATCGGTGCCGGAATCGGGTCCGTGCTGCTGGCCAGCGCGGCGGACGCACGGATCTCATCGGGCCACGTGGCGGGCGCGATCCTGGTCGACGGGTTCTCGACCGCCCAGCTCGTCTCGACCGCCGTGGCCGGCGAGGTCGTGTGCCGGCGGGGGGCCGACGCGCTGTGTGAGCAGTCTCAACTGGCCTCGGTGTCGGGCTGCCGCAACTGCGAAGGGACCGGCACGACGCCGGGGACGTTCGGCCCCACGGCGGCTCCCGGTCGCTGAGCGGCCGAAGACGTGCGGATCTTTCCGAGCGGTCTGCCGACGAACGGCACGCCGTCAGCCCGGCGTCTTCCCGCGCTCGAGGAGCTGGTGGAGCCTGCCGGCGAACGCCTGGCACTCGCCGGCTCCGAGCGGCGCGGGACCGCCCAGCTCGTGCCCCTCGCTCCGCAGTTGATCCAGCAGGTTCCGCGTGGCGAGCGCCTGGGCAACGTTGTCCTCGGTGTACTCCTTGCCCCGCGGATCCAGCGCCTGGCCGCCCTGTCTCACCACGACCGCGGCCAGGGGGATGTCGGCCGTGACGACCAGATCGCCCGGCTCCATCAGCTCCGCGATGCGGTGATCCGCCTTGTCGAAGCCCGACGGGACACGGATCGAGCGGAGAAACGGCGAGCGAGGGACGGGCAGGAGCCGGTTCGCCACCAGCGTGACGCGGACCCGTGCCCGGTCCGCCGCGCGGAACAGGATCTCCTTGATCGCCCGGGGGCACGCATCGGCGTCGACCCAGATCTGCATCGCTTCGACGTCGTATCACGCGCCCGGAGAGTGTTCAACGGAGCGCCGAGGATCGTGCCGGCCTCATCGGCCGCGCTGGCAAGGCGTCGCGGAGCAGGCCGTCGTGCACCTGAATACGGGCGCCACGAGGAGAAGCGGCCGACTCCACATGCTTCCCCTCCGCGGACGACGGCACCGCGGCGGCCCGGTTCCCGGCGGGCCCGCCGGTGACCCTGCGGCGTGGGCGCTTCGTGTCTCGCATCGGAAGTCATGTTGAGATGCACTGTGACGACAGTCGTGGCTCTTCTTCGCGAGTGCGGCGAATTCGGCGCGTGGGTTCTTGACGTCCTTTCGGTTACGCGACCTCTAGAAATGGATGCGGACCGTGCCGTCCGGCAACTGTTTTCCGAGCGTGAGGGTCAGCGGCGCGCTACCCCGCTCGTCCAGCAGGTAGAAGTAGTCCGCGCCGTCGGACAGGACACCGGGCACGTCGTCCACGAACGAAGGCCCCAGGTTGTCGAGATGGAGCGAAAGGGCCTGCGGAGCGGTTCCGCGGAGCAGTGCGGGCTCGCACGCGTTCAGGATCCCGTCGCCGTCCGTGTCCCACAGGAACTCGATGTCCAGCGTGGCCGCGGGGTCGAGCGCGGTCACGTTGGTCTCGGCGCGCAGCACGTCGAAGTAGTCGGGGTCGTCGATGACCCAATAGGGATCGAGCGGCCGTGGGGCGACTCCCAGCGGGAAGTCGGCGTCGAGATACGCCTGGAACTCCGCGTCGGACATCCCGGCCACGGCCGGATCCTGGAAGTTGGCCTTCATGTGCTGGAAGTCGAGGACCTGCTCCGCCTCCAGCGCCGAAGCGATCTCCGAGAATGGCTGGTCTCCCTGCACGACGCCCGGCGCCGTGACGTCCACGGCAGCGCGGAACCCGCAGCCGCTGGTCAGCACCTCGAAGTCGTCCGGGTCGAGCTGCTGCAGGAACGACGGACGGCCGTAGAGCGCGTCCCCGTCGACGACCGTCAGGACGACGTCCTCCTCCGTCGCGGCGATCAGCGAGCCATAAGGATCTTCCGCGTCGCCCAGGACCACCGCCAGGTCGGCGAACAGACCGGCCCGCAGTCTGCCGACGAGGTTGCACCAGTTCAGCGTCCGGGCCGGCGCCGTCGTGACCATCTCGACCATCTGCAGATCCGTCAACGCGCCGCTCCAGACGGTGTCGTTGATCAGCGACAGCGTCTTGAGCGAGGCCAGCAGATTCTTGTCGCCGGCCGGGCTCCAGTCGCTGCTGAGCGACACCGGGATTCCCCGCTGGACGGCTCCCGGAACGTCCGCGGTCGCGCCGTAGTACAGGTAGTTGCTCGTCGGCGCGACGATCAGCTTGGCCCCGGCGGCGGCCACCTCGTCGAGGTCGCTCGCCGTCAGCGCCGAGCCGTGGACGATCGCGGTCTCCGAGCGCAGCAGGCAGACGTCCTTCAGCACCTGGAACTCGAGGACCGCGTCGCCCGCCGTGCCCTCGGCAACGTGGACGAGCCAGGCATCGACCTTGCCGGCGTCCATGTCGGCCACCAGGGCGGGCGCCTCCGTCGTCTGGAAGGTCGAGTCCAGGACGGACAGCGCGCGCTGCCGCACGCGATCGACCCAGAAATTCTCCAGATCGACGTTGCGCACCAGGTGACGGGTGAACGCCGCCGAGGTCGGGAAGCTGCCCTGCTCCGCGGTCGTCCCGGCGGCCAGAGCCTTGACCTCGGCGTACTTGCCGACCTCCGGCAGGTCGTCGTAGTAGGGCGCGCCGGTGAGGATCTCGTGCGGGTACCGGACGTTGACCTGGTAGTCGTCGAGTCCCGTCCAGTCCGAGACGTCCTGCATCAGGGACGGCACCTCCCAGGCGGGGATCGTGTTGAAGATGATGTGGTCGTGGACGTTCATCAGGCCGGGGAAGATCAGGCCGCCCGTCTCGACGGTCACGGCGCCGGCCGCGTCGGCGGGGAGCGGGTCTCCCGCGTCGAGCACGTCGAGGATCCGGTTGCCCTGAACGTACAGCTTGCCGGCGAAGACCCGATCCGGCGCGGGCAGCGTGTCGTCCATCGTCGCCAGGGTTCCCGACAGGACGTAGCGCCGGGATTCGAGCGTGTTGGCGCTTCCGGGGCTGCCGCGGTCACCCGCGAGCAGCGCCGCGCTGGCCTCCGCCCAGGACAGCGGGTCGGAGGTCGGAAGCCGGAAGCTGACGCGTTCGAGCGAGCGGCCCGACGTGTCGGTGAACGGCGTGCCCGTGTAGTCCAGGCGATCCTGCTCGACGGCTCCCGCGTCCTCCAGCACGACCTCGTCGCCCACATTCGCCAGGGCGAAGCCGCTCCAGACGAGATCCGGCGTGAAGCCGCCGTTGGCGCCGGGGTCGGCGCTGGCCGCGACGACGAGGTGGCCGCCGGCGGGGATGGTCGTTCCCCCCGGCAGGGCGAAGGAGTTCGTCCCGTCGTCCCGCAGGACCCAGCCCCCGACGTCCAGCGCGATCGAGCCCGAGTTGAGCAGCTCCACGTACTCACCCGCGCTGTCGGGCACGGCGGCGGGGTTGATCATCACCTCGTTGATCACGATCGGACCGCCCGTCCGGAACGGGAACGGCGGGCCGGCCTGGCAGTCGACGTCGTGCAGCGGCGGGTCGCACACGGTTGCGCCGCCGCCGGTGTTCATCGGAGTGCCGTCGACCGGACCGCTCGTCCAGTTCGCGGCCGACGTTCCGGGCAGCAGCGGATCGACGCGCTGCATCGTCGCCTTGGTCGTGTTGTTCCCGGCGTACCAGGAATCGACGTGGTCCTGGAGGATCCCCAGACCGTCGCGCAGCTGGAGGACCTCACCCGTGTTGCCGAGCGCCCCGGTGTAGATGTGGTCCGCGGCCATGCCCGGCACGCTGCCGTCGTCCGTCCGCTCGAGCAGGAAGTGACCGCCCGCGGGGATCGGGTTGGCTCCGGCCGGGATCGTGATGCTCGGCGTCCCGTCGGTGGCGTTGAGCGTCCAGCCAGCGAGGTCGATGGCGCCGCCGGTGTTGTTGAACAGCTCGATCCACTCGTCGTTGGCATCGGTCGTCGTGCCCATCCACGCGATTTCGTGGATGACCACGTCGAGTTGCCGGGCGAACGTGGCAGCCGCCGGCGCCAGCGCCACGGCGAGCCCGACCACCGCGATCCGGGTCCGCAGGCTCAAGACCGCCCCCTCGGTGCGATCCGCCGAAGGCGCCGAACACCTCGTCCGCCCGCCCCGCGGCCGTCCGGGTCGCCTGGCGGCCCGCGGGGCAGCGACACGCCCCCGGTCGCGGTTTCGCGCACCGTCTGCCCGCGAGGGACCTCGACCGCAGGTCGTAACCCGGTTGCGGCTTCGCGCACCGTCGCCTGCCCGCGAACCTCGACCGCAGGTCGTAGCCCGGTTGCGGCTTCGCGCACCGTCGCCTGCCCGCGAAGGACCTCGACCGAAGGCCGTCGCCCGGTCGCGGCTTTGCACACCGTCGCCTGCCCGCGAGGGACCTCGACCGCAGGCCGTAGCCCGGTTGCGGCTTCGCGCACCGTCGCCTGCCCGCGAGGGACCTCGACCCTTGAACACGGCGAGCGCTCCATCAGCACCGAGGGCTGGCCGACGAGGATATCGCAGGCCAGAGTTTCGGATCGGAAACGGCCGCGCGCGGACTTCCCGCTGATCGTTTCGCTTTGCTTTCGTATTGTCATGACGGGATGGGAACCGCCACCGGCAACCAGCGCACGGGGCGTCGAGCAGGTACCGGGCTTCCATGCCCGGCTCCGGAACCGGATGGTCTTCGTCGGGCCGCGCCGGTGCAGGATGTCGACCTGCTCGCGATCTCGATGAAACGGGCGGTCGGGCGCACGGCGGTGCCGCTCTCTCGAGCGGCGGCAGCGTTCGTCGCGCGACGCGGCTGGTCGACCTTTGGCTACGCTCGGATGAACGACCACGCCCGGGAGCGCTACGGGCGTTCGGGTCGCTGGCTGCGGGACCATGCCTTGCTGGGACAGGCGCTCGAGGGCTTGCCGGAGATCGGTCATGCGCTGGAAGGCGGAGACGGCGGTTCACCCATCGGCAAGGTCGCGGCGGTCGCGATCGGTCGGGTGGCAACGCGGGAGACGATTTCGGCGTGGATCGAGCAGGCTCGCCGCCTTCCCGTTCGAGAGCTGAAGGAGACCGTGGCCGCTGCGATGGCCACCGCGCTCCGGACACGTCGCGGGGGGCGTGATGGCGGGGTGGGAGCCGCGCTCCGGGTTCCGCCTGGCGAGGGCGAACGAGGCGGGCCCGACGCGCTTCGCAATCCGCCGGACGCCTGCGGAGGCGTGCCGACCGACGACCCGTCCGGAGGATCCTCGCGGGCCGAGGAAGCGACTGGTCGTGGTCCGCGATCTCCGGGGAGCACGCAAGATCGATTCGATTCGGCGGGCAGACCGGCGGAGCCGGGATCGATCTCCGACGAGGACGACCTGCAGCGGATCACGCTGCTGGTTCCTGCTGCGGTGCGCGCCGCGTTCGACGAGACGCTGGTCTTGTACCGCGCGGTGTCTGGCTGCGAGGCGAGCGTGGCGTCTTTTGTC
>Ga0187892_10002710_pt1 | contig 34421 bp, 37 predicted proteins | sample MA1701073metaG_FD_139345 | JGI IMG/M metagenome (GOLD analysis project Ga0187892, IMG submission 139345) | Bio-ooze microbial communities from a basaltic lava cave in the Kipuka Kanohina Cave System on the Island of Hawaii, USA - MA170107-3 metaG ... | reverse complement strand
TCGGGTTTGCGGCTAGCCATCGACCAGCAGCACGTGAAGCTGCCGCGGGCCGTGTGCGCCCATCTGGAGCTGCTGCTCGATGTCACCGGAGCGCGAGGGGCCGGTGATGAAATTGATCGCGCGCGGCCAGTTCCCGCTCCCGCCCGGACCGCGCGTCGCGCGCAAACGATCGAACGCATCCTCAAGCCCGCCGACGAGCTGGTCCGTGCGCACAACCACGACATGCGTTTCCGGCAGGAAGGCGAGGCCGGTCGGATTGTCGGCGCCCGAGGCCAGCATCAGCGTGCCGGTCTCGGCGATACCGGCGACGCAACCGGTCAGCGAAACCGGATCGCTGCCGTCGCTCGGCCCGGTCGAGACCGCCAGCATCGGCGCCGCCGACCAGTTCAGCGTCGCCAGCGCGGGATCGGGCGCCACCCGCACCATAGGCGGCAGATTGTGCGCGCGCAGATAATCCGCGATCGCCGCCGGCACCTGGTCGAGCGAGTGCAGCTCGGCGAAGGTCGCCGCCGATTCCGCGACCTTGGCGAGAAAGAGCGCGCGTTGCGCCGCCGCATCGCCCCCTGTGCGCGCGACCGACGGGCCGCGCGGATGGTCCCTGAGGCGGCGCTCGACCGTCGGCGTGCGATCGTCGGTCGCGTCCGCACCGAGCGCGCGGCGGATGCCGGCGAGCACCGTATTGCGCGCACCGGCCATGATCAGTCGTGCGCTGGCAGGAAATGGCGTCGCGTGAAAACGCGCCAGTCGTCGTGCGGCCCGACGATGCGGATATCCGGATTCGCGGCCAGTGTCAGCCGGTAGCCGCCATTCTGCCAGACCGCGTTCCAGGCTTCGAGATGCGTCAGCGCCAGCGCGCGCACGCGCTCGATCGTGGCCACGCGGGCACGGGGTCGCACGATCAGGAAGTATCCCGCGACGCCCGCGACAAACAGCGCGGTGCCCCAGAGCGCGCTGAACTGCAGCGTCACGTAGCCCGAGAGCACGACGATCACGAGCGGCGGCACGATGAAATCGGTGGTGCGGAAGCCCGGCACGTTGTTGCGGTTGATGCACGCGAAATCGACCTCGACCGCAACCTCGCCGCGCCGGATCGCGTCGACCAGCGCCGCATGCAATTCGTAATCCGTCGGTTCGTTGTCCGTCGCCATCGCCCCCTGCCTCCCGTCAGCGCCGCCGCTGCCATTGCGCGAAGAAACTCGTTCCCGCCGGTGCCGGCAAGTCCCGCACCCCGGTCCAGCCGCCGGCCAGCGGCAGGCGGCGGATGCGTCCGTTCCGCCCTGCCAGCAGCGCAAGCAATCGCGCCGTACCGGCCGCCACCCGACGATAAAGGCGCGGCCGCGTCGCGGCAAAAGCCCAGAGTGCGAGCGCCCAGCGGGTCCGCACCCCATCGACCCGCCGCGCGTGCGCGACCTCGCGCCAGCGGCGCAGCAAAGCGGGGATCGGGATGCGCACCGGGCAGACGGATTCGCAGCGCCCGCAGAGCGAGGAGGCCTGCGGCAGGGGCGCTGCATGTTCGATGCCGAGCAGCGCCGGCGTCAGCACCGAACCGATCGGACCGGCGTAGACCCAGCCATAGGCGTGACCGCCGACCGCCTGGTAGACCGGGCAATGGTTGAGACAGGCGGCACAGCGGATGCAGCGCAGCATCGGCTCGAATTCGGTGCCGAGATACCGGCTGCGCCCGCCGTCGAGAATGACGACGTGATATCGTTCCGGTCCGTCTTGGTCGCCCGCGCGGCGCGGCCCGCCGGTGAAACTCGTATAGACCGACATCTCCTGTCCGGTTGCGGAGCGCGCCAGCACGCGCAACAGCACGCTGGCATCCTCGAGCGTCGGCACCATTTTTTCGATCGAGGCGAGCGCGATCTGCACCTTCGGCAGCGTCTGCGTCAGGTCGCCGTTGCCTTCGTTGGTGACGATCACGCCCTGGCCGGTTTCGGCCACCAGGAAATTGGCGCCGGTGATGCCGACATCGGCGGCGAGGAAACGCGCGCGCAGCATCTCGCGCGCTTCGGCGAGCAACGTCCGCGGCTCCTCGAGGATCCGCGCCGGATCGAGCGTCGTGTGATGCCTGCGGAATGTCTCGGCGACCTGCTTCTTGGTGACATGGATCGCCGGTGCGATCAGGTGGCTCGGCGTCTCGCCGCGCAGTTGGACGATGTATTCGCCGAGATCGGTTTCGATCGGCTCGATGCCGTTGGCGGCGAGATGGTCGTTGATGCCGATCTCCTCGCCGATCATGGTCTTGCCCTTGGTGACCGTGCGGGCGCCGGCTTCCCGGCAGATCGCGAGGATCGTCGCGCGCGCCTCGTCGGCGGTTTCGCACCAGTGCACGCGGCCGCCGTTTTCGATCACCTTCGCCTCGAATCGTTCGAGGTAGAGATCGAGATGACTGAGCGTATGCGCGCGGATGTCACGCGCCGCATCGCGCAGCGCATCGAACTCCGGCAGCCCCGCAACCGCCCTGGCCCGGCGCTGGACGAACCGGACGCGCACGTTGCCGAGCGCGGCCTGGAGCTGGCGATCCGCCAGCGCGGCGCGCGCATTCGCGGAAAAGTTCTCGCTGGTCGCGCCGTTCATCGTGCCGTCCGCCGCGAATCCGGCGGCTCGCCGATCGCCGGCGTATTCTCCATGCCCGCCAGCAGCTCTGCCACATGGAAGCAGCGCACGGAGATGCCGTCGCGGCTCAGCTTGCCGGCGATATTGAGCAGGCAGCCGAGATCGCAGGCGGCGAGCGTGCGGGCGCCGGTGGCGCCTATGTCGGCCGCCTTGCGCGTCACCATGTCGTCCGAGATTGCCGGATACTTGACGCAGAACGTGCCGCCGAAGCCGCAGCAGGCCTGCGGATCGGCGAGGTTGCGCAGATCGAGGCCGCGTACGGCCCGCAGCAGCCGGCGCGGCGCGTCGACGGCGTTCATCTCGCGCAGCGCCGAGCAGGAATCGTGGAAGGCGACCGCACCGTCATGTTCGGCGCCGATCGACGACGACGCCCCGAGCTCGTCGAGATATTGCGTCAGCTCGCGTGTCTTCGCCGCCAGCGCGACCGCGCGCGCATGCCAGGTATCGTCACCCTCAAACACCTCCGGATAGTGCACGTGCAGCATGCCGGCGCAGGAACCCGACGGCACGACGACGCGCTCGTACGGTTCGAAGGCGGCGATGACGCGCCGCGCCAGCGCCTGCGCCGTCGCGCGGTCGCCGCTGTTCCAGGCCGGCTGGCCGCAGCAGGTCTGATCCGGCGGCACCACGACGCTGCAGCCCGCCTTCTCCAGCAGCGCGATGGCGGCGAACCCGACCTGCGGGCGGAACAGATCGACGAGGCAGGTGACGAGCAGGGCGGCGGTCATCGCGCAGGCCCCCGCGCCGCAACGGCGCGTTCGACAGGCTGCGTCGGGCCGGCGCTCAACTGCCCTGCGCTATCGCGCGGCGCTCGGCGACGGTCAGCGGCAGCAGGATATAGTAGCGCCCCTGCGACTTCATCGTGCCGGCATATTGCTCGGCAACCTTGCCGCTGCCCCAATAGATGTCGCCGCGCACGGCGCCGCGGATCGCCCCGCCGGTATCCTGCGCGATGAACAGGCGGCGCATCGGCAGACCCTGGTCGGCGCCCGACGGCCAGATCGAATCGACGAACAGCGGCGCGCCATAAGGCAGGAACCGGCTGTCGATCGCGATCGAGCGGCCCGCCGTCAGCACGGTGCCCTGCGCGCCGATCGGGCCGTCGCCGTCGATCTGCTGGAAGAACACGTAGGACGGGTTCTGGTACATCACGCCCTTGGCGCGATCCGGATTCGCATCGAGCCAGGCGCGGATGCTGCCGAGCGACACCTGCTCGAGCGGGATTTCGCCCCAGTCCGCGAGCACCCGTCCGACCGGCACGTAGGCGCGACCGTTCTTGCCGGCATAGCCGACATGAACCGCCGTCCCGTCGGGCAGGTAGACGATGCCGGAGCCCTGGATCATGAGGAAAAAGGCGTCGACCGGATCGTCGACCCACATCAGCTCGAGACCGCGACCGGCGAGCGCGCCCTCGTCGATCTCCTGGTAGCTGTAATAGGGTACGAAGCGGTCGCCCGCGACCCGGCCAACGATGTTCTGGCCGTCGAGATCGGCGCGGAACGGACCGAGCGGCACCGTGACGAGATCGGTCGGCTTGCGATAGAGCGGCACCGTGAACGGATGCCGCGGCTCGAACGAGCCGTAGAGCTCGGGCTCGTAATAGCCGGTGAACAACCCGTCCGGGCCCTTGCTGCCGGAGACCAGGAACGGCTGGAACCAGCGCATGAAGAAGCCGCGCATGTCGATGTCGTCGCGCGGCGTCAGCGTCCAGGCGGTATTGCAGAGCGGCAGCCAGTCCGAGACATAACCCGCAAAGCCGCCCGCGCCCATCGGCGTCCCGGGTGGCAGCTCGGCCAGTTTCTGGCAGCTCCGCAGGAGAGCCGGCAGGGCCGCCGACATCGGGTCGTCGCCCCAGCCGGGCAGCTGTTCGAACGTGGCTTCTGTCAGGAACAGCGCATCGTCGGGCGCGTTCTCCGGGATCTGGGGTTCGGCCACCGACGGCGGCGCCGGCGCCCGGCTGCCGGTGCAGGCCGCCAGCGCCAGCATCGCGACGGCCAGAACGAGACCGGCCGGCAGCGGCGACGGGAAATTCGAAACGGAGCGGCGGGGGGCGGGCGAAGCGGACAGGCCGGCGGGCGGCGCGGCGGCGGGGCTCTGGCTCATGGGCCCCGATTTAATTCGGAGACCGGGTTGCGATCAACGTCCAGTTGGGATCGCGCGAGCGGATATTGCGCGAGAAGGTCCAGATGTCGGTAACTTTGTCGACCCGGGTCGGATCGCCATCGACGACCGTGTCGGCGGCGTCGCGGATCACGTTGACCTGCTCGGTCCCGAACGACACGGTGACGACGGCATTGCGGTCGCGCAGCTCGGCTTCGACGATCTCGGCCTTTTCGATACCGACCAGCGTGGTTTCGAGCCGCTGCCCCGCCTGCTCGCGCGACCGGATGGCCTGGCGGAACTGATCGAACACGGCATCGCTCAGCAGCGGTTTCAGCGTCTTGAGATCGCCGGCGGCAAAGGACTGAACCACCATCTCGAATGCGGCGCGCGCGCCGTCGAGAAATCCGTCGGACGAGAAGCCGGGATCGGCGCGGCGGATCTGCTGAAGGCCCGCGGCAACGCCTTCGGCCGCCGGCTCGTCGGCGGCGGTCGCCGCCGGCTCGTCGTCGGTCGCGGGCAGGTCCGGCTTGGCACTCAGATCGGGCAGCGGGACGACCTTGTCGCCGGAATCGCCGGCCGACTGCTCGCGGGCGGATTCGTTGTTCCGGCCGAACCGGTCGCGGTTCGCGTGCTCCGGCCGGTCGTGGCCGATGCGCTTGCCCAGCACGTTGCGCAGGCGAAAGACCAGGAAGGCCGCAATCGCCGCGAACAACAGGATGTCGAAATAGCTATCGCCCATTGCGCTCTCCAGGGCCGGCATCCGACACGCCGTCCGTTGTTGGCGCATCCTCCGGTCCGGCAGCCCGCCGCACGCTATGCCGGCCGGGCCTTCAAGTCGCGGTTCCTGCGGGTTACATAGGCGGTTGCGCGGCGGCGGGCAAGGCGCGGAACGCAATGTCGGGCCGCGCAAGGACCGCGGCGAGCGTCGATTTTCGTCAAGCGCCGGGCCCTTCGGGCACCGGAACGAGCCCATGCCATGATCCTGATCCGCCACGGTCAGTCCGAATTTAACGTCGTCTTCAGCAAGACGCGTCAGGACCCCGGCATCCGGGACCCGAAACTGACCGACGAGGGCCGCCGCCAGGCCCTCGCGGTGGCGGCGGCGCTGGCCGGGTACGATCTCGCCGAACTGATCTCGAGCCCCTACACCCGCGCGCTCGAAACCGCCGAAATCATCGCCGCGCGACTGGACCTGCCGATCCGGATCGAGCCGCTGGTGCGCGAACTCTGCCGCTTCCAGTGCGATATCGGCAGCCCGCGCAGCCATCTCTCGGCACGCTGGCCCTCGCTCGATTTCGACCGTTTGCCCGAGCGCTGGTGGCCGAACCTCGACGAATCCGACGAGATGCTGGCGGGCCGCTGCGCCGATTTTCGCGGCCTGATGGCGGCCCGCGCGGACTGGCACCGCGTCGCGGTCGTCACGCATTGGGGTTTCATCCGCGGCCTGACCGGCGAGAGCGTGACCAACGGCCACCACATGAGCTTCGATCCCCGCTGATCCCTCGCGCGCCGGTGCGTTGTCCCGAACGCGCCGTCGTGCTAACCGGGCCGGACGGAAGCAGTTTGGGATGGAACCGATGGCGGCCGACAAGCGCGACGACGATCTCGGTTTCGCCGCCGATCCCGGCCTGACCGAGACGAGGCCGGGGGATCCCAAGCTCGCGATCCTGCAGCAGTACCTGAAGGATCTCTCCTTCGAGGTGCCGCACGCGCCCGACATCCTCAAGCATGCCGCCCGGGTTCCGCAGGGCGTCGTCTCGATCGACATCAGGGCGACGCGCCTGCCCGCCGATGACGGTCAGAATTTCGAGAGCGTCCTGAAGATGCGGGTCGAAGCGCGGCTCGAGGACAAGATCGCCTACATCGTCGAGCTGCATTACGCCGCAATCGTGCATTTCGATCGCGTGCCCGAGGACGAGACCGAACCGTCGCTGATGATCAAGGTGCCGCGCCTGATGTTCCCGTTCGCGCGCCAGATCATCGCGCAGACCGTGCAAGCCGGCGGTTTCCGCTCGATGCTGGTCAATCCGATCGATTTCAAGTTGCACTATATCGAACAGCTCAGGGCGCGCGGCGTTCGGCGCCAGGGCCTGATCGATCCCGCGCCGTCGCCGGACGAATGATTCGGTCCCGCCGCGCCGGCGGTCTTGTTGTCGGAACCTCAACAAAAGGGAAGATTGACGTCATGCCGCTCGAAGCCACCGCCTCGGCCTGGGCGCCGCGGATGTTGAGTGTGTTGCGCATCATGACCGGCCTGCTGTTCCTGCAGCACGGCACATGGAAATTTTTCGGGTTCCCCGACTTTACCGAGTGGCCGCGACCGGAACTCGGCACGATGTCCGGCATCGCCGGCATTTTCGAGCTGGTGGGCGGCATTCTGATCGCGATCGGCCTGTTCACGCGGCCGGTTGCCTTCGTTCTCGCCGGCACGATGGCCGTAGCCTATTTCTACGTGCATGCGCCGGTGAACTTCTTTCCGATCATCAACCGCGGCGAACTCGCTGTCCTGTACTGCTTCGCGTTCCTCTATCTGATGTGCGCGGGCGGCGGCCCGTGGAGCGTCGACGCCAGGCGCGGCGCCAAGGTCTGATCGTCGCCTTCGGCAGAATGAGGAACCCCCGCCGGCGGCGGGGGTTTTTCGTTGCGCCGCCAGGGCGGATCGCGATCGGATGGAAGCGCCTGCACTTGCACCCGATCGCGTGAATCCGTTCCACTCGTTAACGCTTGTGGCAAATTCACACGCCCGTACGGCATCGCCGGTGATTCGGCACGATCGCGATTTGCTCCGGCGTCACGAAATCGGGACAGAGCGGCGGCGCCTTCGATTGGCAATGCCGGAAATGCGTCGCGAGGCCCGACGCGGCGCCGCGCGTCCGGCAGACGATGTCGCACCGATGGGCGCTGTTTGCGGCAGCGGCAGCAACGAGCCCCGATGGGTCGATGGTTCTATCAGCCGCGCCGCCAGATCGGATCGGCGAGCCGCTCGAGCAGGGCGGCGTGCGCCGCCAGTTCGGCGACGCCCGGCGCGTGCGGCCGCTTCGGATGCACCGGCGCATCGGGCGCCGGTGCGGCCGCGGCGACTGTCGCCCCGCCGTCGCCGGTCAGTTCGAGCCCGGCCTGCCGTCCGCCGACCAGTTCGAGATAGACCTCCGAGAGCAGCTCGGCATCGAGCAGCGCGCCGTGCTTGGTGCGGGCCGAATTGTCGATGTTGAATCGCTTGCAGAGCGCATCGAGGCCGGCGGGCGCCCCGGGAAATTTCCGCCGCGCGAGCTGCACCGTGTCGACCGCGCGCGACGCCGCGAGCTTCGGAAAGCCGAGCCGCGCCAGCTCGGCGTTCAGGAACCCGAGATCGAACTCGGCATTGTGGATGACCAGCGTGGCGTCGCCGACGAATTCCAGGAACTCCGACACCAGCTCGGAAAAGACCGGCTTGTCCTTGAGGAAACCGTCGGTGATGCCGTGAATGTCGAGCGCGACGACGCCGACCTCGCGCTCCGGGTTGACGTATTTCTGCCAGACGCGGCCGGTCGGCAGGTGATTCATCAGCTCGATGCAGGCGATCTCGATGATGCGGTCGCCGTTGCGCGCATCGAGTCCGGTGGTTTCGGTGTCGAGCACGATCTCGCGCATGTCAGCCTCTCCGCCGGCGTTCGATTCGGCCGTCCCTCGCCATAGTGACGAGCCGCCGAATCGACTGCAAGCTTTCGCGCCGGCCGAGCCCGGTCGGGACGATGAAATCGGCCCGCCGGCGCTTTTCGGCGTCGGGCAGCTGGCGCGCCTCGATGCGCGCGATCCAGTCCTCGTTCATGCCGGGTCGCGCCAGAAGCCGCCCGCGCTGCACGAAGCGCGGCGCGCTGACGACTGCGACCGCATCGCAGCGCATCTCGGCGCCGGTCTCGTAGAGCAGCGGAATGTCGAGTACAACCAAAGGTTCTCGCCGCATCCGCGCGCGCGCCAGAAACGCCCGCTCGGAGCGCCGAACCAGCGGATGCAGGATCGCCTCGAGCCGCGTCAGCGCGCCGGGGTCGTCGAGCACCCGGGCGCGCAGGGCGGCGCGATCGATCGCGCCGTTCCCGACCGCATCCGGAAACGCCTTCGCCAGCGCCGGTACCGCCGCACCGCCCGATGCCGTCAGGCGATGCACGGCGGCATCGGCATCGTGGACGGGCACGCCGAGGCGGCGGAACGCATCGGCGGCGGTCGACTTGCCCATCGCGATCGAGCCGGTCAGGCCCAGAACGATCAAGAGCCCGCTCCCAGCACGGCGGCGCGCAGGGCCGGCGTGACCGTCGGCTCGATGCCGAACCAGCGCCGAAATCCGGGCCGCGCCTGGTGCAGCAGCATGCCGACGCCGTCGACGACTTGGTTGCCGCGCGCGCGCGCCGCCGACAGCAACGGTGTTTCCGCCGGCACGTAGACGATGTCGCTGACCAGCGCGGTCTTCGGCAGGCGTGCCAGATCCAGATCGAGCGCATCGTGGCCGGCCATGCCCTGCGTCGTGCTGTTGACCAGCAGGGCCGCCCCCTCGAGCGCACCGGCACGATCGTTCCAGCGCACGACCCGGACCGGTCGGCCGAGCGATTGGGCCAGCGTTTCGGCGCGTGCGTCGGTGCGATTGACCAGCCTGATCTCCGGTGCGCCGGCGTCCGCGAGCGCGACGAGGGCCGCGCGCGCGGCACCGCCGGCGCCGATCACGACCGCCGGGCCCGCCGCCGCATCGAACCCGGGCGCGCCCTCGCGCAGATTCTCGATGAATCCGAACGCATCGCTGTTGTCGCCGCTGAGCGTGCCGTCGTCCTCGACCAGGATCGTGTTGACGGCCCCGATCCGCTGCGCGACCTCGCCGACGCGATCGACCAGCGCGAGCGCCCGTTCCTTGTGCGGCAGCGTGACGTTGGCGCCCCGGAAGCCGAGCGCAGCCAGCCCGCGCAGCGCGGCGCCGAGATTTTCGGGCCGCACCGCGAACGGCACATAGGCGCCGTCGATGCGGTACTCGCGCAGCCAGTATCCGTGCAGCGCCGGCGAGCGCGAATGCGCGACCGGCCAGCCGATCACGCCCGCGATGCGCGCCTTGCCGGTGAGGGACGCGTTCATGTCGGCACCGCGCCTTGCTCGCGCAGGAATCCGAGCAGCGGCAGCAGCGGCAGACCCAGGACGGTGAAGAAATCGCCGCGCACCGACGAGAAAAGCTGCGCGCCCAGCCCCTCGAGCCGATAGCCGCCGACCGACTGCAGAATGTCGTCGCCGGCCGCCGCGAGATAGCCGGCGATGAATTCGTCCGAAAGCGGGCGCATGGCGAGTTCGGCCATGTCGGCATGATGCCACAGCAGTTGCCCGTCCCGCACGACGACCGCGGCCGAGATCAGGCGGTGGCTCCGGCCGGCAAGCGCCCGAAGCTGCGCCGCGGCCTCCGCCCGGTCGGCCGGCTTGTCGAGGATCGTGGCGTCGGGATCGGCGCCGAGCGCCAGCACCTGGTCGCAGCCGAGCACCAGCGCCGCCGGGTGACGCCGGCCGACGCGGCGCGCCTTGAGCTCGGCCAGCGTTTCGGCGACGGCACGCGGCGAGGCCCGTTCGCCTTTCAGGGATTCCCTGGTGGCCGCCTCGTCGATCGCGGGCACATCGACGCTGAAGCGGACGCCGGCGGCGTCCAGCATCGCCTGTCGCGCGCGGCTCGCCGAGGCGAGCACCAGCTCAGTCATCGCCGACCGCGGAGCGACCCATGCGATGGCGCTCCAGCATCTGGATGACCGCCGCCGCGGTCTCCTCGATCGAGCGCCGCGAAACGTCAATCACCGGCCAGTTGTTCTGGGTGCAGAGCCGGCGGCAGGCCAGCACTTCGGCGCGGACGAGCTCGGGATCGACATAGTCCGTGTTCTCGTCCTGCGAGATCATGCGCAGCCGGTTGCGCCGCACCTGCACGAGTTGCGCCGGATCCTTGGTCAGACCCACGATCAGCGGCCGTCTGGCGCGCAGCAGTTCGGGCGGCAGCGAGACGCCGGGCACGACCGGGAAGTTCGCAGCCTTGATGCCGCGATTGGCGAGGTAGATGCAGGTCGGCGTCTTCGAGGTGCGCGACACGCCGACCAGCACGACATCGGCCTCGCTGTAGTCGCCGCTCGACTGGCCGTCGTCGTGCGCGAGCGCGAAGCCCATCGCATCGATGCGGCCGAAATATTCCGCATCCATCTCGTGCTGGCGGCCGGGCATGCCCCTGGCCTCGCGCCCGAGGTAGGCGGCAAGCGCGCCGATCACCGGATCGAGCACGGGGATGCAGCTCACCTCGAGCCTGCGGCACTCTTCCTGCAGCCGGCGGCGCAGCTTCTCGTTGACCATGGTGAAGAGCACCAGCCCCGGCATCTCGGCGATGCCGGCGAGCACGCGGGTGAGCTGTCGCTCGGTCCGCACCAGCGTCCAGATATGTTCCTCGGCCTCGACGCCCTCGAACTGCACCAGGCAGGCGCGCGCGACCGAGTTGATGGTCTCGCCCGTGGCGTCGGAGACGAGATGAAGATGGAAGCTTTCGGCCATGACGGGGCGGGCAGGGGGTTCGGGCACGATCGCGAATTCGGCGGAGAGCGGGGACAAGTCGGGCCCGGCAAGCCCGGCCCGAACAAGCATCCCGCCTCGCAGGAAAATCTCCCCAAGCCTGCCCGGACGCAAGTCCGATCTCGCCAACTCCGTTAACAGGGTGGAACCCGCATTCGCCGGGTCCGGCTTTTCCCCGTTATTCGCCTTTGCAGCAGGCCGCCGTCGTCTTGAGCTCATCGACGATACTCCCCGGCACCGGCGGAATTCCGTGCGAACGCTTCCCCGATCGCCGGAAGTCCCGTGCCGTCTGTGCACAATCGTTCATCCCCGTAATGCCTGCCCATCCACTACTACCACTACCTGTTTTAAGTATTTTGTATTGGAAGCATCTCTGTGGCTTTCTTTCCTTGGTGAGACCGGATTCTGGCGGATCGATGAATAAACCGGTTCTGGATGTGCTGCGTGGTGCGAAACGGGTGCCGCCGCCGATCTGGCTGATGCGGCAGGCCGGTCGCTATCTGCCGGAATATCGCGCGCTGCGGAAACGGGCCGGCGGGTTCCTGCAAATGTGTCTCGATCCGGCGCTGGCCACCGAGATCACGTTGCAGCCGGTCGAGCGGTTCGGTCTCGATGCCGCGATCCTGTTTTCCGACATCCTGATCGTGCCCTGGGCGATGGGGCAGGATCTCGCCTTCGAGGAGGGCGGCGGGCCGGTCCTGGCGCCGGTGCGATCCGCCGACGATGCGGCGACGCTCCGGCCGGCAAGGGTGCTGGAGCGGGCGCAGCCGGTCTTCGGGGCCGTGTCGCAGATCGCGCTCAGCCTTCCGGATCCGGTCACGCTGATCGGTTTTGCCGGCGCACCCTGGACGGTCGCCGCCTACATGATCGAAGGGCGCGGCGGGAACGGGTTTCCGACCGCAGTCGAGGCAGCGAATGCGAACGATCCCGTTCTTCGCGACGTCATCGAACGTCTGGTCGATGCCACGACCGACTATCTGCTGGCGCAGATCGTCGCCGGTGCCGAGGCGGTGCAGCTCTTCGACAGCTGGGCGGGCCTGATCGAGGGCGATGTGCGGGAGCGCTGGTCGATCGGGCCGCTGGCGCGCATTGTCGCGCGTCTGCGCGAGGAAACGCTGGATGTGCCGGTGATCCTGTTTCCGCGCGGGGTCGGCAAGGATGCCGCGCGTTATCTCGAGCGCATCCGCCCCGACGGGATCGGGCTCGACCGGGACGCGGACCTCGACTGGGCGCGAACGGCGCTGCAGCCGCACGCCGCCTTGCAGGGCAATCTCGATCCGGCTTTGCTGGTCGAGGGCGGGCCGGTTATGAGAGAGGCGGTCGATCGCATCATGGCGACACTCGCGGGCGGACCGTTCCTGTTCAATCTCGGCCACGGCATCGTGCCGGAAACGCCGCCGGACCATGTCGCCGAGCTGGTCGCTGCGGTGCGACACTGGCGGGGCTCGTGACGGGGGCGCGATGAAGACCGCAATCGTGCTGATGCAGCTGGGAGGACCGGACCGGCCGGCTTCGGTGGAGCCGTTTCTCGCCAACCTCTTCGGCGATCCGGCGATCCTTTCGGTACCGTATTTTATCCGGCCGTTCCTGGCGAAACTGATCGCGGCTCGGCGTGCGCCGACCGCGCGCGCGATCTATGCGCGGCTCGGCGGTGGTTCGCCCATCCTGCAGAACACGCTGGCCCAGGCGCGCGCGCTCGAAGCGGCGCTGAACGAAAGCGCGGCGGACGAAATGCGCTGCTTCATCGCGATGCGCTACTGGCATCCGCTGACGGAGGAAGCGGTGCGCGCCGTCGCCGACTGGCGCCCCGACCGGATCGTCCTGCTGCCGCTCTACCCGCATTATTCGACCACCACGACGGAATCCTCGTTGCGCGCCTGGCACGAGGCGGCCGCCGAAGCGGGCCTGCGCGCGCCGATCGCGACCGTCGGCTGCTATCCGACCGAGACCGGCTTCATTGCGGCGCTGACGGAATCGGCGCGGGCGGCGCGGGCGACGCTGCCCGAGCGCGCAAACCCGCTCTATCTGTTCTCGGCGCACGGGTTGCCGAAACGGACCGAGCGGAAACGTCGCGACCCCTACGCCGCGCAGGTGCGCCTGACGGCGGCGGCGCTGGCCGACGCGCTCGGATTGACGCCGACAGACTGGCTCACCTGTTTCCAGAGTCGGGTCGGGCCGGTCGAATGGATCAGACCCTACACCGACGAGTGCGTGATCGAGGCCGGCTACCAGCACCGGCCGGCCGTCGTGGTGCCGATCGCCTTCGTCTCCGAACATTCCGAGACGCTGGTCGAGCTCGATATCGAGCTGCGCGGGCTGGCGAAGCACGCCGGCGTGCCGGGTTATGCGCGCGCGGCGACGGTGGGCACGCATCCCGAGTTTATTGCGGGACTGGCGCGGCTGGTGCGCGACGCGCTGGCCGCCGGCGACGGCGCGACGATTGTCGGCGAAGGCGGCGACGGTCTGGCGCCGCCGCTGCGGCCGCCGGGCGACCGGCGCGGTTCCCGCCGCGGGCGGCCGGGATGAACGACCGGCGGCGCATGTCGCCATGATGGATCCCGCGCTCTATCCCTGGATCAAGGCGCTGCACATCGTTGCGGTGATCGCGTGGATGGCCGGCATGCTCTATCTGCCGCGGCTCTACGTTTATCATTGCGAGACAGCGCCGGGCTCGGCCGAAAGCGAGCGCTTCAAGATCATGGAGCGCCGCCTGCTGCGCGCGATCGTCAATCCGGCGATGATCGCGTCGTGGCTGTTCGGCATCTGGCTCGCCTTTCTCGGCGATGTCTGGGGCGAGGGCTGGTTCCACGCCAAATTGGCACTGCTCGTCGCGATGCAGATCGTGCATGCGTGCTTCGCGCGCTGGCGCCGTGAGTTCGCAAAAGACGCCAACCGGCACACGGCGCGCTTCTATCGCTGGATGAACGAGGCGCCAACGCTGCTGCTGATCTTCATCGTCATCCTGGCGGTCGTGAAGCCGTTCTAGGCGCGCCGTTTGATTGGAGGCAATCCGCGCGCGCGCCTTCGACGCTCTTCCGCCGGTGTCCTGTGTCCGCTGCGGACGTCATCCTGAAGTCGATGAATATCAATGACAAACGCAAACGCCAATTGTCCATCAGTGGCACGCGCCAAGATCTCCGCACCAGACTTCAGGTAGACATCAACTCCATCGGTGATGAGGTAGCGCATTACGTATGGGTCGCCACCCATGCCGCTGCATTGGTCAGCGATCTTGCGCAAAGAAGTTCTCAGCCGCTTTACCTCTACTCCTTGATCCAATAGCCGCGCGATCGCGCGAAGAACAACGACATCACCGAATTTGAATCTTCGATTTCTGCCGCGCTTACCCGTCGGTGTCCCGCCAGGGACAACAATTTTGTGGCGGCACAGATAGTCGATCATGCCCTCGGAAAGGTCCGCTAGCTGAGCAGCTTCACGTGTCGAAAAGTAGCGCTTTTCCCCCATAATAATATCAGTCTAGAATTAGATTGGTAAAAATCAATAATGAAAACTTGTGGTTCAGGAACCTTTATTAAATGAATACTAGATCTTGTTCAGAAAAACTTGCACGGCACAACCGAAGGGCATATCTGGATCGCAAGGGGATAAGCACCACGAAATATTGTATCCCTGACCGCGTGTGAAAACCAAGAGCATGGAAAATGGCAACTCGGACCTATCCCTCGTACTGGATGTACAGGGACAATCAGAACAAGTGGCGATGGACGTACAATGCGAAAAACGGCGAAGCGATTGCCGTTAGCAGCGAAAGCTATAACCGACGCGTTGACTGTGAGCGGAGCATCGAGATTATGAAGGCATCCTCAAACAGTCAGGTGTGGCTTCCGACGATCGATGCCCAGGCTGCGTAGGGCTGCGATCCGTTAGCGAAGATCGAGAAGCTCAAGTTATCAGGCGAGGAGCGGGCTGACACTTCCGGCCCGCTTCGCTTTCAAGAAGTCGTTAGAGCGCTGAAATCGAACTCGCCAGCTCGGTCACCCCGTTACGGTTCCATCACTTGACGGCGCGGCCCCGCTTCGCCATGTAAGACCGGTCAGCGGGGTTCCCCGCCAAGCTTCCGGCCCATAGGGAAGGGTCGGCGGCCACTCTCCAAACCCACGAGCAACCTCGCCGGACCCGCTTTCTCTCGCGGATTCCTGTCCGGCCCGACATGAGCTTCGGCCCGTGCGACCGCCATCCGGCCCGGCTGCCAACGCCGGTTCCGGCGGCGGTTCTCCGCAGACCCTCCTCCCCGAAACAGCGATCACCAGAACCGACCCGAACACCCGAACACCCCTCGCCCGCGCGGCCCTCGACGCCGCCCCGGACCGCCCCCTACCCCGTCCCGCCCGGCAGGCGCCGGCGGCGATGCGAGCGATCCGGTCCCCGAACCCGCGGCGGCGATCCGCCCCGAAGCGCATCGCCCCGACAACCGATCCCGATCAGGGGATCACCGAGACCAGCCATGAATCTCCAGGAACTGAAAAAGAAATCCCCGCCCGAGCTGCTCGCCTATGCCGAGGAGCTCAACATCGAGAACGCGAGCAACCTGCGCCGCCAGGACATCATGTTCGCGATCCTGAAGCAGCTCGCCGACAACGACACCGCGATCTTCGGCGACGGCGTGCTCGAAATCCTGCAGGACGGCTTCGGCTTCCTGCGCTCGCCCGAGGCGAACTATCTGCCCGGGCCCGACGACATCTACGTCTCGCCCTCCCAGGTGCGCCGCTTCGGCCTCAGGACCGGCGACACGGTCGAGGGCCAGATCCGCGCGCCCAAGGAGGGCGAGCGCTATTTCGCGCTGCTCAAGGTCAACACCATCAATTTCGAGGATCCGGAAAAGGTCCGGCACCGGATCAATTTCGACAATCTGACGCCGCTCTATCCGGACGAGAAGCTCAGCATCGAAATCGCCGATCCCAAGGTCAAGGATATGACCACGCGGATCGTCGATTTGATCGCACCGCAGGGCAAGGGCCAGCGCGCGCTGATCGTGGCGCCGCCGCGCACCGGCAAGACCGTCATGCTGCAGAACATCGCGCACGCGGTCGCCGCCAACAATCCGGAATGTTACCTGATCGTGCTGCTGATCGACGAGCGGCCCGAGGAAGTCACCGACATGCAGCGCACGGTGAAGGGCGAGGTCGTCAGCTCGACCTTCGACGAGCCGGCGGTGCGGCACGTGCAGGTGACCGAGATGGTGCTCGAAAAGGCCAAGCGCCTGGTCGAGCACAAGCGCGACGTGGTGATCCTGCTCGATTCGATCACGCGCCTCGCGCGCGCCTACAACACGGTGGTGCCGTCATCCGGCAAGGTGCTGACCGGCGGCGTCGACGCGAATGCGCTGCAGCGGCCGAAACGCTTCTTCGGTGCGGCGCGCAATATCGAGGAAGGCGGCTCGCTCACCATCGTCGCGACCGCTTTGGTCGATACCGGCAGCCGCATGGACGAGGTGATCTTCGAAGAGTTCAAGGGCACCGGCAACTCGGAAATCATTCTCGACCGCAAGCTCTCCGACAAGCGCACCTTCCCGTCGATCGACATCACCAAGTCGGGCACGCGCAAGGAAGAGCTGCTGGTCGACAAGGGGCGGTTGTCGAAGATGTGGGTGTTGCGTCGCATCCTGATGCCGATGGGCGTCGTCGATGCGATGGAGTTCCTGATCGACAAGCTGAAGCATTCCAAGAACAACGACGATTTCTTCTCGTCGATGAATCAGTAGCATCGGCGGAGAAACGCGATGCGACGCGGCGGCGCCATGAAACCATGGGCCGCCGCGCTGCTTTTGGGGCCGATGTTTGCGGTCGTTCTGGTCTCGTCGTTCGGCGCCGGCCCGTCGGCACAGGAGAGCGTGCTGCCGGAGCCGGTCGATACCAGTTCACCGATCTGGCTTTACACGCACGATACCTGCCGCTCGATCTTTGCGGCGGCGGCGCCCGATCCGCAGGGCGCCTGCGACTGCATGACGCCGATCCTGATGCAGCGCCTCACGCCCGAGGCGCGCGCGCGGATCGAAGCCGATCCCGATCGGCTGCCGTTCGGCGTCACGCTCTTCCGCGACGCAACACCGGCGGAAGCCGAAGCCCAGCGCGCCTGCATGGAGTAGGTGCGCCGCGCGTAACCGCTCACGCCGTCGCGTGCTTGCGCACCCTGAAGGCGAAGGCGATCAGGAACAGGCCGAACAGGATCGCGTAGATGCCGATGATCCAGATCACGGCGAGCGCGCCTTCGCCCGGCCGCGCGATGATGAAGAACCCGAACAGGATCGAGATCAGGCCGGAAAGCCCGAGCCAGAACTCGTTCGAGATTTCCTTGCGCAGGCGGATGGCGGCGACGATCTGCAGCACGCCGACGACGAGGCTCCAGGCCGCGATCGCCAGCACGAGGCCGAGCGCCGAGACGCCGGGCATGAAGAAGGCGATCAGGCCGACGACCACGCCGACGACGCCCTGCAGCGCGACCAGCCAGCGATCGTCGCCGTGCGTCTGGCCGCTGAACACGGTCACCAGCGAGATCACGCCGTCGGCAAAGAGATAGATGCCGACCACCAGCACCAGCGTGATCAGCGTGATGCCCGGCATGGCGATCGCCAGGATGCCGAAGATCAGGGCGAAAATGCCGCGCAGGAGAAACACCCACCAATGTTTCGCCAGAAAACCTTGCATGAGAACACCCCCAGTGTCGGTCGAAACGGATACCGAAACGGCTTCGTTGGCCGGCGCCGCCGCCCCGTCATCTAACCACCGGGTTATGCAGGAGGGAAGCGAGGGGCTCCGATCAGGGCCGGACCGGCAGGCCGAAGACCGGCACGGGCGCGTCCCAGCCCGCCACCGGATGCGCGCCGAGGTCGCGCAGCGCGAGCCCGCTGGCGGTTGCGAGTTCGGCCGACAGCACGACCGGCACGCCGAGGCCGCGCGTCAGCGTCTCGATGCGCGCCGCGAAATTGACCGCGCGGCCCATCACGGTGAAATCGAGCCGGGTTTCCGATCCGACATTGCCGTAGATCACGTCGCCCAGATGCAGCCCGATGCCGAATTCGTACGGATAGGTCGGGAGCGGTGCCGGCGGCGGCCGCTCCTCGTCGCTGTCGGGCGGAAATTCGGCGGGCAGTTTCGCGCGAGGCGCGGTTTCGACCGGCGCGAGCGCGGCGCGGGCCGCTTCGATGGCGGCGCAGCAGGCTGCGCGCTCGCCATCCTCCCCATCGCCGACCGGGAAGATCGCCAGCGCCGCATCGCCGATCAGCTTCAGCACCTCGCCGTTATGCGCGCGCACCGCCGCGTCGACGCGGTCGAAATAGGCATTCGCGATCGCGATCGCCTCGTCCGCCGGCCGCTCGTTGGCGATCCGGCTCCAGCCGCGAATGTCCGAAAACCAGATCGCGGCACGGATCGTCTCGACATCGCCGCGATAGATGCGGCCCGCCAGCACGCGCCGGCCCGAGCGCGGACCGATATAGGTATCCGCCAGCGTCTCGGCGAGGCGAAAGGAGACGCGGGCCTCGACGATCGGCGTCAGCACGCGCGTGAGCTGCCCGAATTTGCCGATGTCGGTGTCGCTGAACCCTTCCCGCCGGTCGGTCGCGACGGTGAGCGATCCGCGCAGCCCGCTCGAGAAGCGCATCGGCAGGGCGAGATAGTCGGTGGCGCCCATCGCCGCGATCTCGTGCAGCACCGCATGATCGTCCGGCCCGAGCCCGGCGGCGAGGCGGCGGCGGAACGGCTTGCCGGTCTCGGCGATATGCGCCAGCGGCGATCCGACATAGGCGGCGTCCTGCTGGAACCCCTGCACGTCGCGCACCGCCTCGGCGACCGTGCCGTCGCGCTGCCAGATCGCCGACATGGCGGCGATCAGCGGATGCAGGATGCGCACCGAGAGGCGCATGCGCGCGATCGGGGCGCCGGTCTCGAGCAGCCGCCCGCCGAGCCCCCCGGCCAGCGCATCGATCGAGGTCAGGAGCCGGCCTTCGTCGAGCAGCCAGTCGAGGGTCGGATCGAGCGGCCAGTTGGTAGATTGCAGGGTCAATTTCGGTTGTATGTTGCTAGCGTTCAACAATTCATGGATATTCGACACATGTACTTAATGTACGTCGACGAGAGCGGCGACACAGGCCAGGTTGCCTCGCCAACGCGATATTTCGTATTGTCCGGCATTGTCGTTCATCAGTCGAACTGGCGCAATTTCATTAATGCATTGATACAGTTTCGGAAGACCGTACGCACCGTGTACGGAATCCCGGTTCGTGCTGAGATTCGTGCATCTGAGATGATTAACCATCGACCATTCGGCCTACCGAAACATCAAAGATTGGCGGTTCTGCGCAATGCGATAGACGAGATCGCCAAAAATGCCCTTTTTGTCCATCACAAACGTTGTGGTGGACAAGCAGGGAAAGCCAGCGGGCTATGATGTGTTTGGTAGTGCTTGGGGTACCTTGTTTCAAAGGTTCGAGAACACAATGGTGCATGGCAACTTTCCAGGCGGATTCGCAAAGAGCCACGGTATGGTCATCACTGACGCCACGGCTGGCAAAAAACTGACTAGATTGGTACGGAGGATGGCGGTCTTTAATTATGTACCAAACGACCCCCGGTTTGGTGGTGGAGCAAGGAACATCCCAATTCAGCGTGTAATTGAAGATCCGTTCGAAAAGGATTCGGCCGAGACACTTCCGATTCAAGCGTGTGATGTTGTCGCTTACTTCGTTAAGCAGAGGTATGCTCCGAACTCGTTCATTCGGCGCCAGCGGGCAGCACGGTATTTTGACAGGTTGCGCCCCGTTCTCAATTTGAGGGCGAGTCGCTTCAATGCCCTAGGGATCGTCGAATTGTGATTAAAAATAAGGGCGGGTGACCGAAGTCACCCGCCGGGGAAATCCTACTAGCAGGATGTGCCTGCGTTCAGATTTCAATAAACAATGTAGGCATAATCCGGTTTAGATTCAATGCCTTAAAGATCGAATCAGATCAGGGACTTGGCCGATTCGAATCTACACCCGCCGGAACAGGCCCGGATAGTCGGTGACGACGCCGTCGGCATCGAGCGCGAGCTCGGCGCGGAACGTGCCGTCATCCTCGAACAGCACGCGCCCGCCGGGCAATGCGCTGTAATGCTGCGCGACGTTGCGGAGCTGGAGATCGGGGCCGGCGACCCGGAGCGCGCGGATCGTCTGACGGCCGCCGCTGCCGTTCACATTCAAACGCCGGATCGGCAGCGTGTTGGTGAAGGGCGTCGCCCAGATGTCGATGTCGAGACAGCCCTTGGCCGGCTCGAGCGCATCGCCGCGCGAATCCTTCCAGTTGCCCTTGCCGTCGCTGCGCAGGATGCGTACCACCGGCGGCCGGTCGGCGCCGCGCGCTTCGAGCGTCACCTTGCGCGTGTGCCAGTTCGCATCGGCCTTGACCTTGTAGGTGAGGCGGAACGGCTTGCCGCGACGGATGCCGTCGCGCTCGATCCCGAGGATGCTGCCATGCGCGACATAGCAGTCGTCGACCGGATCGGTATCGAGCCGGCATTCTTCGAGCCCGGTCGCTTCCGCGGCCGTCCACCAGTAGACGCGCGCGATCCTCGGCAGCGCGCTCACGGCAGCAGCACCGTCGAGCCGCTCGTTTTGCGGGCCTCGAGGTCGCGATGGGCCTGCGGCGCGTCCTTCAGGGGATAGGTCTGGTTGATCTCGATTTTGACCGCGCCCTTCTTCACCACGTCGAACAAGGCATTCGCGCAGTCGACCAGCTCCTGGCGCGTCGCGGTGTAGGTGCCCAGCGTCGGCCGCGTCAGATAGAGCGAACCTTTCTGCGACAGGATCAGCGGCCTGATCGGATCGGGCGGACCGGACGCGTTGCCGAACGTGACCATCGTGCCGCGCGGCCGCAGACAGTCGAGCGACGGCAGGAACACATCCTTGCCGACGCCGTCATAGACGACCGGCACGCCCTCGCCCCCGGTGATTTCCTTGACGCGCGTCACGAAATCCTCCTCGCGATAGAGGATCACGTGGTCGCAGCCGTGCTGGCGCGCGAGCGCGGCCTTCTCCGTCGAGCCGGCGGTGCCGATCACGGTGGCGCCGAGATGCTTCAGCCACTGGCAGGCGATCAGCCCGACGCCGCCGGCAATCGCGTGGAACAGCACCGTCTCGCCCTTTTTGACCGGATAGGTGCGGCGGATGAGATATTCCGTCGTCATGCCCTTGAGCATCATCGCGGCCGCATGCCTGTCGTCGATGCCGTCGGGCAGCGTCACGATCTTGTCGGCCGGCATGGTCCGCAGCTCGGCATAGGCGCCGAGCGGCCCGCCATCGTGCGCGATGCGGTCGCCCTTCCTGAATTCGCTGACGCCGGCACCGACCGATTCGACGATGCCGGCCGCCTCGAAACCGATGCCGCTCGGCAGCGGCGCCGGGTAGAGGCCGGTGCGCACGTAGACGTCGATATAGTTGAGGCCGACCGCCGTGTTGCGGATCAGCACCTCGCCGGGCCCGGGCTGGCCGGGATCGGTTTCGACCCATTGCAGCACCTCGGGTCCGCCGGTCTTTTCCATTCGGAAGGCGTGGGGCATGGCGCGAACTCCTGATCTTTCGCGCGATGCTAGCGGGCGGAAGCGGTCATTGCTACCGAGGTGTGCCGCGCCGGCTACTCAAGCATTGTGGCGACGGAGGCTCGCGATTGGGGCGACCAATAGTACACGGCGCTTGGACACACGCCGTTACTGACGGCGATCGCACTCCGACAATGAGCCGATCCATTGGTCGACCCGTGCTCATTCGGATCGCTCGTATTTAACTCCTGCAGTGTAATGCCAGCCGATTGCCCCTCGGCAGCGCAAAGATAGGCGCGGTCATTGGGTTCGAACGGGATCGTGTAGGAGAGCGCGTGCAGCTCCGGCCGCTCATTGCCGGGGCGCGCAGGCCATCGCGTGATGGTCAGTTCGTAAACGGGATCGCCGGACGAGTTAGAGTCGAGCCAACCCAACACATAGTCGCGCGCGCCGTCACAATCGTAGTCGAGCATCAGTTCCTGAAAATTGCTGTCCGGCACGCGGTTGGAAGTAGCGGCGTTGCTGGCGGCAATCGCTTGATGCCGCGCGACATCCAGTTCCGGCCTTCGTAACTCGGGAACCGGCTCGCTTGAGGCAATCCACCAAGGCTGGCCACCTACCAGAATGCCGTCAAAGTGCATTCCGGTGGATACCGGATCGCCACATTCCGCCCGGTAACCGCTGAACCGATCGGCTCCGTTTGGCGCGATAACGGCAAGGCCCCAATGGTCCCGACCGAACTTTTTCTCCGTACACACGCGGGCTGGTGGCTCATCGGAGCGAGGAAACGGTACCCAATACAGGATCAGCCGACCGCTGAATCCCTCGTCAATGGCCAAGAGATATCCCGGCAGATTGTGGTCGCGTTCGTAAAAGAACCCGACAACCTGGCCGTCATCGTCCCGCTTGAGGACAACGTACCAGTCGGTGGTGTTCCAATAGCTGGGCTGTTCGTCGGCAAGTATAGGCGTCGGCCACACGACCGCCGCTATGTAAATAAGGACGGCGCTCGCGAACCCCCGAATCATGCGCGCTCACGTCTGTTCCGGCGTACGAGTCGATATGGTCACGGCGGTCCGGATCGGCAATAGTTCAATCGCGCGGTGGGCCGATGCATACTCGCGGGGCCGCCCGACCGGTCGCAGGGTCCGCCATGCCGAACGAATTTGCCGCCCAATCCGCTGCCGACTGGCTCGCCGGTTCGCGCGTGCCACGCCAGGGCGCCGAGCCCAATCTCCGCACCGGCGCGCAGTACATCGACAGCCTGCGCGACGGCCGCCATGTCGTGATCGACGGGCGCGACGTCGAGGATGTGACCGAAGAGAAGACGCTGCGGCGCGGCATCGGCACGCTGGCGCGCTATTACGACGCGCAGCACGCGCCCGAAACGAAAGAGCTTCTCACCTGCATCGACCCGGAGACCGGCGAGCGCATCGCGACCGCCTGGCTGGTGCCGCGCTCGATCGCCGATCTCTGGCGTTACGACGCCATGATGAAGGCCTCGACCGCGCTCACCTTCGGCAATTTCGGCCGGCCGGTCGATTACGGCTCGGTCAAGGCGATCTCGTTCGTCGCCTGGGATCACCTGATCCGGCCCGACGAGCCCGACGCGCACGGCAAGATATTGTCCTTCCTGCGCACCGGCGCGCGCCACAATCTGCTCAGCGCCGACGTCATCATCGACGTACAGGTCGACCGCAAGATGCCGATGGCGGAGCGCGCGAGCCGGCTGCGCGTGGTCGAGGAACGCAAGGACGGCATCGTCGTATCCGGCGCCAAGGCCGGCAATTCGGTGATGGCGCAGGGCAATATCGGCACCATCTCGATGCCGCCGCCGGTGCCGGGCATGCCGGAGGAGTGCATGTTCTGGGCGGCGGTGCCCGTAAACGCGCCCGGCCTCACGCTGGTGCTGCGCGAGGCGACGACGAGCGGCGCCGAATCGCGCGAGGACCACCCGATCGATGCCGACGGCGAGGAATCCGACGGCATCCTGCTGTTCGATCGCGTGTTCATCCCGTGGGAGTTCGTGTTCTCCTATCGCAACCCAAAAATCTCGACGATCTACAACACGCTCGGCCAGTTCGCCTTCTGGAAGATCTGCACCCGGCTCTCCTATCGCGCGGAGATTTTCGCGGGCGCGGCGCAGCTCATCGTCGATGCGCTCGGCACCGACCATATCCCGCAGGTGCGCGCCTTGGTCTCCGAGGTGATCCACTATGCCGCGACGCTGCGCGGGCTGATGACGGCCGCGATCGAGCGGGCGCAACCGACCGAGAGCGGCGTGATGCTGCCCGACCATATTTTCGTGACGGCCGGGCGGCTGCATTCGATCGATTCCTATCCGCGCATCATGCAGGTGTTGCGCGAGCTGAGCGGCCAGGGGCTGATCGGCCGCGTGCCGCAGCAGAGCTGGGACCGGCCCGACATTGGCAAGCTGCTCGATCAGTATCTGCCCGGCCACAGGATGGGCGCGCGTGACAAGAATCGGCTCTTCAATCTCGTCTGGGACATTTGCTGCAGCCCGAGCGCGATGCGGCTGGCGCTGTTCGAGAACATCAACGCGACGCCGGCGCCGGTGCTGCGCGAGGAACTCTACCGCGTCTACGACCGCTCGGCCGCGATCGCCGCGATCAAGAAGCGCGCGGGGATTGCGTAGGGACGCGCCACCTACCGCTCGGGCCCTCTCGCGTTCTACCCCCTTCCCTTGCGGGAGGGGGCAGGGGGAGGGGTCGTCGCGATTCAAAACGTCGCGACAATCGAATCCTGCCACACGGCAGCTCACCCGCGCACGGGGGATGTCGGCCCATCCGTGGCGACCTCCAAGCCATTTCAAAGACTTACAGTTGATTGAATAATTGGATATTCATCCGCGGTGAGTATGGAGATACTCATCGCGGATGGGCTGGCAGCGCTCGAATGTCGTTCGGTCCGGATCGCGTCGGCGGCGGTACCGCCGGCGAAGCGGCGCGCGGCGCTACCGCACACGTCGCTCGAGGCCTTATCCCTTTGCCGCACCGCTCATCGTCATCGCCGCCGGGTTTTTCGCCTGGGCGACGTTCGCGCCGCAGGCGCCGGCGATCGCGGCCGCCTGGTGGGCGAGCGTCGCGGGCTTCGTCGAGAGCGGCGACTGGGTGCCGCCATCGTCGCCAGAGCCGGTCGCGAGTTCCGGCAGCGACGGCACGCTGACGGGGCGCGCCAGCGTGATCGACGCCGACACACTCGAAATTCATGGCGAGCGCATCCGCCTGTTGATGATCGATGCACCGGAAGCGGGGCAGCGCTGCTATGTCGACGGGTCGCCGCAACGCTGCGGCCAGCGCGCGGCCAATGCGCTTGCCGACTGGATCGCAGGCCGGCCGGTTGCCTGCGTCGGGCTCGACATTGATCGCTACGGACGCACCGTTGCGACCTGCAGCGTCGGCGGCGCGGATGTCGGACGCTGGCTGGTCCGGAACGGACACGCGGTCGCCTACCGCAACTATGGCGACGACTATATTTGCGACGAAGCCGAAGCAGCGCGTGCCGGGCGTGGCATCTGGGCGAGCAATTTCGTCGAACCGTCGCAGTGGCGCCGTCTGCCCGACGAGGCGCGCGATGATCCGCCGGCCGGCCGCTACAATCCCGGCTGGCCCGACTGGTGCTGGTGAGGGTGGATCAACCTACGCGCCGATAGCGGCCCCAGCCCCAGGCGGCGATGAGAAGCGCAAGACCGATCAGGAATGCACCGACGCCCTGCTCGATCCACTCCGGATCGATGTTGAGATCGACATCGATCCGGCCACGTAACAGGCCGAGCGCGATCCAGATCAGGTATGCATGAACGATCCAGAGCGCGAACAGCAGCTTCGGATTGGCGTGGATGAGCCGAAACCGATGCCCGCGCGCACGTCCAAGTCGCGGCGCCTCTTGCAACGCCGCGATGTAGAACGCCGCGATCGCGATCCAGCATGCGACGCGCAGCAGGCCAAGAGTCGATGCATCGTCCGCTGTCCCGCCGCCGGCATAAGCGATCCTGACGAACCACGCGATCGTTGCAATCGGCGGCGCGAACAGCACTAACAACATCGCGAGCCAAGCCAGCGGGGGGCTGCTTTGCGGTGTATCGACAGTTTCGCGCGGGCGCGGCAGGTTCATCGCCGCCGATGTTACAACAGCACCGATCCCTCGTGCCGCAGCAGCGCGAGCTTGGTCTCGGTGCCGCCCGGCGCCGAGAAGCCGCCGAGCTTGCCGCCGGCGCCCATGACGCGGTGGCAGGGCTGGATGATCGCGATCGGGTTGCGTCCGCAGGCCTGGCCGACGGCCTGCGCGACGGTCGCGGCATCGAGCCCCTCGCGTTTTGCCGCCGCGCTCGCCGCGCGCGCGAGCTCGCCGTAGGAGCGCGTCTCGCCGAACGGGATCGCGTTCATCAGGTCCCAGATCGCGTGCTCGAAATCGCTGCCCTTGGGCGCCAGCTTCAGGTCGAAGTTCCTGAGCCCGCAATAGAAATAGGCATCGAGCTGCGCCGCGGCCGCGGCCAGCAGCGGCGTCGGCGCCTCTTCGACCGCGCGCGGCGTCGCATCGCGCGGCGGCGCATCGCTTGCGGCGGCGGCTTCCTTGTCACGACCCGCCCGTGTGTTGGCCGGCGCCTTGTCTGCCGTGCGCTCGATCCTGAGCGACACGATGGCGCCGTTCTCCTCGCCGATGGTGATCGGCCCGAGCGGCGATTCGATGGTCATTTCGGCGCGCATGATTTGATTATCTAGCTCCAACTCGTTGCTTCGCAAGTTGCCGGCTGCGATGGCATGCATTTCAACAAACAAAACCCCCTCCCCCGCGCCGCGATCGGTCGCGGCCGGCCGCGACGTGCGGGCGAGAGTGAGGGTGGGGGGGTGTTGCAGGACTCGCTTGTCGCGACGCTGTTGAACCGCGACGACCCCTCCCCCTACCCCCTCCCGCAAGGGGAGGGGGAAAATTCTATCGAGACATTCTGCGCAGCCCGATCACCGCGACGATTAGTTCACGACAATCGCACCCGCTATCCGCCTGTTGCGCCCGCCCGGCCGCCGACTCGCGGCGCCCCGGCACTCACGCGTAGGCGAGCGCGGCGCCCAGCCCGGCGGGATCGGAAATCGGCAGCGAGCAGGTCTGCGCGCGGCAGACGAAAGCGACCGGCTTGCCCGGCTCGGCGCGCTTGCCCTTCGCTGGATGGCCCTCGGGCAGCGTGCCGGTGTCCTTCACCGTCTGCATGACGCGGTCGGGCAGCGACTGGCCGTAGACCGCGCGCACCAGCGCCTCGGTCCTGGCATCGTCCGGATCGCCGACGATCGCGACCTGCAGGCCCGCCTGCAGCGTTTCGTTAGCGTTGATCAGCGTCGCCATGCCGAGCGCGCGCTGGGCGGCATCGCCGGCAAAGGCGCGCACGATCTGCTCGGCGCGCTCGCGGTACGAAGCATCGCCCGTCAGATAGAACAGCCGCGCCAGGTTCGAGAGCATGGTGCCATTGCCGTTCGGCGTGGCGCCGTCGAGGGCCGATTTCGGGCGCACGATCAGCGTCTCGGCATCGTCGGCGGTGAAAAAGTAACCGCCGCTCGTTTCGTCCCGGTAATGCGCATCGACGGTCTTCGTCCAGCGCCGCGCCTGGGCGAGGAACGTATCGTCGCCCGTCGCCTCGTTGAGCGCGAGCGCGGCGCGGATCATCTGCGCATAGTCGTCGAGCATCGCGACATGGCGCGCGCGCCCGCCGCGCCAGCTGTGCAGCAGCCTTCCGTCCTGCTGCATCTCGTGGCAGACGAAGGCGAAGGCCGAGAGCGAAGCGGTCAGCCAGCGCTGCTCGCCGAAGACCGCAGCGGCATCGGCGAGGGCTGCGATCATCAGCCCGTTCCAGTCGGCGAGCACCTTGTCGTCGAAGCCGGGCCTGACGCGCTTCTCGCGCGCCGCCTTCAGGATCGCGCGCGCCTCGGCGAGCTTGTCCTCGGTGCCGGCGTCCCGCAGCGCCGGGCTGTGCCGTCGGTTGAGGATGTTGTTTCCTTCCCAGTTGCCGCCCTGCGTCACGTCGTAGACCGCCTTGAAGAGACCCGCCTCGCCGCCGAGCAGCCGGTCGATCTCCGCCTCCGTCCAGACATAGAATTTCCCTTCCTCGCCTTCGGAATCGGCATCCCAGGACGCCGCGAAAGCGCGCGTGCCGCCGGCGGACGGCGCGGCCTTCATCTCCGCCAGCGCCCAGTCGCAGGTTTCGCGGATGCGCCGGGCGTAGAGCGGGTTCCCGGTCTCCTGCCAGCCGTGGATCAGGAGCGCCACGATCTGCGCATTGTCGTAGAGCATCTTCTCGAAATGCGGCACCAGCCACTCGGCATCGACGGTGTAGCGTGCGAAGCCGCCGCCGAGATGATCGTAGATGCCGCCCTGGCACATGCGCGTCAGCGAGAGCAGCACCGCATCGCGATGCTGCGGCACGCCGGCACGCTTCCACGAGCGCCAGAGCATCTCGAGCAGCGGCGCCTGCGGGAATTTCGGCGCGTCGCCGATCCCGCCGTGGACCGTGTCGTGCTGGCGGTAGAGCTTGCCCGCGGTCGTGTCGGTGAACTCGCGGCCGATCGATGCGCCCGGCTCCGGCGTCGCGAGCTTCTGCAACGCGCCCTTCATGGCTTCGGTGTTCTGCGCCACCGCCTGCGGCTCGTCGCGATATTTCTGCGCGATCAACCGCAGCACCTCGGCGAAGCCCGGCCGCCCGTAGCGCGGTTCGGGCGGGAAATAGGTGCCGCCCCAGAACGGGTCGCCCTCGGGCGTCAGGAACATGGTGAGCGGCCAGCCGCCGGCCTGGCCGAGCAGCGCGAGCGCGTTCTGGTAGATCTGGTCGATGTCGGGCCGCTCCTCGCGGTCGACCTTGATCGCGACGAAGAGCTCGTTCATCGCCGCGGCGATCGCGTCGTTCTCGAAACTCTCGTGCGCCATCACGTGGCACCAGTGACAGGCGGCATAGCCGACCGACAGCAGCACCGGCTTGCCCTCGCTGCGGGCGCGCTCGAACGGTTCGGGGCCCCAGCCGTACCAGTCGACCGGGTTGTCCCGGTGCTGCAGCAGATAGGGGCTGGTCTCGCCGGCCAGCCGGTTGCCGCTGTGCTTCTTGCTGCCGGCGGAACGGGCCATGCTGTCTCCGGTCGGGCCGCGCGCGGCACCGGCGCGGGAGGGGATCGTTACGCTGCATACTTGGCCGGCCGGCGCCCGCGACACAACCCCGTCGGATGACGGCCCGCGACCGCCGCATGATTGCGGGCCCGTCATGGCCATGTCAGTCTCGCCGGCCCCGCAACGGACCGCTGCCATGATCCTGATCGGACAATGCGACCAGCCTTTCGTTCGCCGCGTCGGTGCAGCGCTGCCGGTTTTCCGGACCGTCTTGCGGAAGTTCGTTCCGCCGGCCGGTCCGGCGGTTGCGGCATGACGCCTTCGCTGCCGGTTCTCGAAGCCGCGATGCGGCTGGCGATCGCCGAAGCGAAGCGGGCGCGCGAGGAGGGCGACTTGCCCTACGGCGCGGTGATCGTCGCGGCGGACGGCCGGCTCGTTGCCGCCTGCCACGATACGGTCGCCGAGACCGGCGATCCGACGCGCCACGGCGAGTTCGATGTCGTGCGGCTCGCCGTCGCCAGGCGCGGCGGCGACCTCGCGGGCTGTCTGCTGGTGTCGACCGCCGAGCCGTGCGGCATGTGTTCCGCCGCCGCCTGGTATGCCGGCATAGAGACCATCGCCTACGGCATCTCCATGACCGAGCTGAAGGAACTGCGGCCCGATTCGCTCGAGGAACCGCTCGGGCCGATCGCCGAATTGTATCGCGGCATGGCGCGGCGGCCTTTCGCGGTGCCGGGTGTCCTGCGCGCGGCATGTCTCGCGCTCTGGACGGGCGCGGTCGCCGGCCGGTTCGGATCCTGACGCCGCCGGTCAGTGCGCGCCGGCGATCGCGGGTGCCGCGGCATGGCGGAGATGTCCGGTCTTGATCCAGGCGCGGGCGCCGTCGGCGCCGGCGCGGATCGTCGCCGGCGCACCGTCCGGCAGCCGCAGCCAGGAATGCCGGTGCAGCCGGTCGCCGCCCTGCTCGCAATCGCCGTCGAGCAGCAGGATCTCGGCACCGCCCGCGGTCGGCAGCGCGACCGTCGCGCCGCTTGCCCAGCGTTCGATGCGCACGTCTTCGCGCGCGTCGCGGAAGAGCGGCGTCACCCGCGCGCCGGGCCGGTTTGCGTCGGCGACGCTGCCGATGCGGTTGATGTCGATCTGCACCGGCGTGCGGTCGGCGAGATCGAACTGCCAGAGCTTGACGAACAGCACGCAGCCTTCGGTCGAACCGGGCGTGTGACGCGATTCCGGCGGATTGCGGATATAGCAGCCGGCCGGGAAGGCGCCGTGCTCGTCCTCGAACACGCCCTCGAGCACCAGGAACTCTTCGCCGCCGGTGTGAACGTGCGGCGAGAATCTGCTGCCGGGATCGTAGCGGACGATCGAGGTGGCGCGCGCGACTTCGTCGCCGATGCGATCGAGCATGCGGCGCGCCACGCCCTTCATCGGCGAGGCCTGCCATTCGATCGCGTCGGCATGCAGCAGCACGCGTTGCGAAAAATCGGCGTTGAGCTTCATGGCGTGTCGCCGTCGCCGCCGGAATCGGGCGCCACGGTGCGGTGCCGCTCGTAGTGAAACACCTTGGCGATGATCTGCCAGCGCCCCTCGGTCCGTACCAGCGTCAGCAGGTCGGTGAAGTACCTGTCGTCGATGGCGCAGTTGACGCGCGCAAAGGCGGCGTTCGGACCCGCGAACTCGATCGAGCGGATGGAATCGCGACGGGGCTCGTTGCGGCTCGCGGGCGACGGTCGGGCATCGACGATGGGGAAATACTCCGCCATCGACAGGTCTATGAAGGCGGGGTCGGTCGCACAGACATAGCGCGCTGCCGGGTGCATGGCGCGGCGCAACCGTGCGCTGTCGCTGAAATGAAGACCGTCGAAGTAAAGCTGCAGCACTGCCGCCACCGCAGCGGCGTCGCCGCCGGACGGGGCAGCGGGCGCGGCGGGGGTGGTAGGGGCGGTCTCGCCGGATCGGTTCATCGGACAACTCCGTCGGCGCCGCCGGACGCTCGCCGACGGCCCTCAGCCCATTTGGCGCTTGCAGGGCGATCGGACAATTCTCACGCCAAAATCTGGTGGTTCTGCATAATTTTTGGGACGACCTGCAAAGAATCCTGCAGGATTGCGGCGGTTTCCGGTGGCATCGCGCATCCCGCATCGGGCAAGATCGGCCGCCGGCGCGCTGCCGGCAAGTCCCCATCGGATCGCAGGCATGGACGTTCTCGACGACATTCTCGACACGCTCGCTCTCGAGGGCGCGCTCTATTTCCGCACCGATTTTTCGCCGCCCTGGGGCGTGACCGTGCCGGATTACGAGCGCGTGGCGCGTTTTCACCTGGTGGTCGAGGGGCAGCTCTATGTCGGCTTCGCCGATGGCAGCAACGCCGTGCTCGGTCCGGGCGATGTGGTGCTGATTCCGCACGGCCGCAAGCATGTGCTGGCGGACGCGCCCGGTCGCGAGGTGCCGCCGCTTGAGACCGTGCTGAAGGAGGCCGGCTATGGCGGCGAGGGCGTATTCGTTGTCGGCACAGGCAATTCGTCGGCCGCAACGCAGATGATCTGCGGCCATTTCAATTTTCGCGACGGAGGCGATCATCCGATCCTGCGGTCGCTGCCGGAGCAGCTCGTGATCACCGCATCGATGCGGGCGCGCCAGCCGTGGCTCGACGAGATTCTGCGGCTGATTGCGCGCCGCATGTTCGAAGAAGGCGCCGGATCGCGCGCGGCGGCGACGCGACTCTCGGAGGTGCTGTTCATCGAACTGCTGCGTTCCGCGGTTGAACAGGGCGCGATGCCGGGCTCCGTGCTGTCGGCGTTGCGCGACCGGCAGATCGGTCGCGCCCTCCATCTCGTCCACGCGCGCGCCGCCGAGCCGTGGACCGTCGAGCGGCTCGCCACCGAAGTCGGCATGTCGCGCAGCCGCTTCGCCGAGCGGTTCAGCGAGCTCGTCGGCCTCGGGCCGATGGCATATCTGGCGGACTGGCGTCTGCAGAAGGCGCTTTCGTTGCTGGACGATACGCGCTGCAGCGTGCAGCAGGTCGCCTTTCGCACCGGCTATCGCTCGCCGGCCGCCTTCACGCGAGCGTTCGCCGGCAAGTTCGGCAAGCCGCCGACCGAGTATTGTCGCGGGCTGGCCTGATACGCAGCGCCAGATCTTTGCCGCGCGTCCCGAACCCGTTGCAGTCGGTCCCAAGCTTTGCCCGCAGGATTGCGCGGGCGTCCTTTCCGCCGCATCTGCCAAGCGATGCCGGCACCGAAGCCGGCAACTGACAACCGGAGATCGTCATGCAACGCATTGAACCTGTCGACGCCGCGACGGTGTCGCCGAAAACGGCGGAGCTTCTCGCCGCAGTGAAGAAGCAGATGGGCGGTGTGCCGAGAATTCTCGGCACGATGGCGCGCTCGCACGCGGCGCTGGCGGGGTATCTCGGCCTCGCCGGTGCAGTCGGCGCCGGCCGGCTGCCGGCCGGCCTGCGCGAGCAGGTGGCGCTTGCCGTTGCCGGAGCCAACGGCTGCGACTATTGCGCCTCGGCACATACGGTGCTTGGCGGCATGCAGGGCATCGCAAAGGACGAGCTCGCGAAGAATCTGCGGGCGGAATCGTCCGACCCGCGGGCAGAGGCGGCGCTGAAGTTCGCAACCCGCATTCTGGCAACCCGCGGCAGCGTGTCGGACGACGAGCTCGCCGCGATCCGCGACGCCGGGTTCGACGACGAGGAAATCGTCGAGCTGGTCGCGAACACCGTCCTCAACGTGTTCACCAACTACTTCAATCACGTTGCAGCGACCGAGATCGACTTCCCGGTCGTCAGCACCGCCCGTGTCGCGAACGCGGCGTGATCCGCGATTGCCCTGTTGCCTCTGCTCCCGTCGAAGAAAGGAACCGGCTCCAGGTCCGGGACGAAATCCCGTCCGCTCTCCCGGACCGCCATCCGCATGCCGGCGTTCGGCGCCGCGATTGCGGCACCGGCCAACGCCGCCGCCGGCGAACGCTGACGGCCACCCGACCGGCGCGCCGCTCCTCCTTTGCCGATCGTAGGCAGGCCGCGGCGCGCCGGCGGCACCGGATTTCCGGCTTGCGTTGCGGCACGCTCAGCCTTCCGTCTCCGCCCAGATCGCCCGCACGCGCTCGCGGATGACCAGCGCCTCCTGCCAGCGGTCGGAGAGCTCGTACCCGTCGGCGCCGGCGATCGCATAGGGCGGCGGCCCGAGCTCGCAGAGAAAATTCAGCCGCGCGTCCGGCCCGTGACGCCTGCGCCATGAGACAAAGCCCGCGCGCCACCAGCGTTCGAACTGCTCGACCCAGCCGCGATGCTGCGGGAAGGCGATCGGCACCTGGATCTGTTCGCGCGAGGCGATGCGGCCCTGGAAGGCGTCGGCGCGTTCGAGCAGACGCGCGACCTGCGCCTGCATCGTCTCCGGCACCGGGATCGGGAACTCGCGCGCGACGACGATGTGCGAGAGATCGGCCGAGAGCCGCAGGCGCGGCACGGCATCGAGCAGTTGCAGAACGTAGAGCAGGTCGGTCGCGATCGAGTCGCGGTGCAGTTCGAGCGTGATCCCGATGCCGGCCGCCTCGCCGTCGTCGAGCCAGCGATTGACGATGCGCGCACCCTCCGCGACCGTCGGCGGATAGACGTTGCCGATGACGTTAAGGTGCCGCGCGCCGTTCCCGACCGCTTCGGCGATCGCCGGACCGAGCCCGTCGGCGGATTTCGGAAACGCCGTGACCGTGCAGGCGAGGTTGCGCGCCCGCAGCTTCGGCCAGATGCCGTCCGCGAGCGGATCGCCGTGCACGACATCGATGCCGTCGTAACCCGCCTCCGCAATCAGCGCGACCTTTTCGTCGAGCGACCATTCCTGCCGGTCGGGCCGCCGCCGCTCCATCGCCCAGAGCGACTGGAAAATCTCGAGCCTCTGCATCGGTCTCCCCGGGCGGTGGCGCGGCCCATCTTTCGCCCGTCGCGCGGGGCCGGGAAAGGGGAAATCGCCGGGTAAGGGGCGGAACCATCGACCGCGCCCGATGTTTCTCTGGAGATGCCGAGCGGGGTTTCGTCCCGCCGGGGCCGGCGTCGCCTGTCGCAACGACATGCGGAGACGTAGCCATGTCCGACCAGAGGCAACCTTTGCCGGAGCCGCCGCCGGGCCGCGGCAGCCAGAACACGCTCTTCTTCATCGTCGGCGGGCTGGTGGTGCTCGTCGGCATCCTCGCCTTCGTGATGTTCGGCGGGGACAGCGGTACGGGCCCGAGCCGGACCCGGACCACCGCCGAAGAGCCGGCGTCCGACACCGACACCGATACGACGACCGCGCAGTAGTTCCCGTCTGCCGGATTGCGGGCGTAGCGGTCGCGAAGCCGCGGCGTCCGTTGCCGCGTCCGGTCGTCGGTACCGCCCGCCCCCATCCGGGTCGATCGCGCGCCGCGGTCGGCCGCGGCAGATTTCGCCCCGGGCGTACGCCGCGGGGCGACGTTCTCCCTGCTATAGTCGCGGCCCTGACCGCGGCCCGCACCGTTGCGCGCGGGCCCGACCGGGG
>Ga0187892_10002709_pt1 | contig 34423 bp, 30 predicted proteins | sample MA1701073metaG_FD_139345 | JGI IMG/M metagenome (GOLD analysis project Ga0187892, IMG submission 139345) | Bio-ooze microbial communities from a basaltic lava cave in the Kipuka Kanohina Cave System on the Island of Hawaii, USA - MA170107-3 metaG ... | reverse complement strand
GGCGTCGCCGGCGACTCGCAGCAGGTAGACCTCGAACCCTTGCGGTACCGGCGGCGCCGTCTGTGTCAGCACCCCCGTTGCAAAGTAGTGCGCTTGGATCACATAGGCGACCTCGTCGGGAATGTGGGGATGCGCTTCGTAGACAAACCAACACAGGAGTGCGGCAAGCGAGCTCACCCAGGCGGCGGCCGCATACGCAAATGCGTCGAGACGGCGTGAACCCGATCCATCGAGGAATCGATCGAGACGTTGGCGAAGAGCCGGCAGGGCGTCGTCCGGTATGCACCACGCGAAGAGAATGATGTTGCCGAGATTGACCGTCTGGACTAGCGCCGCCAACCCCAGCTCGGCAACAAAGAAGACGGGATCCACTGAAACGGCCGCAACCGATCCGCAAGCGACGCCGATAGCGATCAACTGCCACGACGAGAACGTCCGCGACAGCCACGCGATGATCGGCCGTCGTCGTGCGGAGATGCCGACAGCGACGCACACCGCCTGCGCCGCGAACAGCGCCAACCGCAGCGGCATCTCTGCGAGTAGCTCGGAGAGCGACCTGTAGTGCTGGTAGTGGAGCGCGGTGCCGGCATCGATGAACTGCAGGGCGACGGCCTGACCGACGAACGCGGTCGCCAACCAGAAGCCGCATCGCCGCCACCGCCCGGAGGGCGTTGTGTGCTCAATCGAAGCCACGCCTCTTCGCCTTCTCCTGCACACGCGTCGGCAGGGCCTCGAACACGAATCGCCGCAATGACGCCGGCAGCAGCTCAAACACGTTGATAATCCTGGTTCCGTCTGTCGGCGTCATGCCGCGTTGGAACGTCCAGCGCGGGAGCGTGTACAACGATGCGAGGGAGCTTGGTGGGTGCAGGGTCTGGTGCTGCCTCCACACCGCGTCATCGCGCACGTAGAGAGCCACTCCATCGTCCTGAGCCACCAGTCTCATCGTGCCAGGTGCAGGATCGGTTAGCGCCTGCAGCACGTAGTTCATTTCGCCGTCGTGGGTTCGTGGGTGTCGCGCGTAGTAGTACCAGGAGTTCGCCGCGCCGCCGTACAATTGGTCTGGAACACGCGGGTCGCCGACGCTGGGAAAGAGCTGCAGGAGAAGCTTCTGGCGGCGATAGGCGCTGGGATCAAGAGATTCGTAGCCGTCCAGACGATCGACGATCGAGGCGCCAAGCACGCGCGCGGTCGTGTGGGGAGAGACGTCCGCCGGAACCGAAAGCCGCAGCCCGATGAGCGCTCCCGCCGCGGCGCCGACGAGCGCCCACGGCCGGTAGCGCGGTACCTGCAGGATGCGGCTGCGCCAAAACACGACGACCGGCAGAATCATGGCCGGGCCGAAGTAGTGCAGCGGCGTATGGGCGAGGAGGTAGTAGAAGCCGAAGTAGAGCCACGTGGTGACGATGAGGGCGCGCCCGATGATGTCATCTCTTGGCCAGACGAACAGGGCGAGAGCCGGAAGTATACCACTTGGCACGATCAAGTAGATGAATCGGCTGACGTTGGAGAGCTGCAGGAAGTTCATCCGTTCCATCAGGCCCCAGAATCCGTGCTCGCCGCCGGGGGCCGGCAGACCGACGGCACCGAGCAGCGCCGGCAGAAGGGCGCCTGCGATCATGCACGCGGCGATCGTTGCGCAGAGGAGGCCGATTTCGCGCCATGGTGCCGGCCTCCACGCGACGAGCGCGGCAACCGACCAGAAAAGCAACAGCTGCATACCGGCCGGAGAAGTCACACAGGTCAGAGTCGCAAAGAGGATCAGCCAGGCGCGCTGTCGCCGCACGAAGGCGAGCGCAGTGGCGAGGAAACAGGCGATGAGCAGCGTCACTTGCGCGCACGGCAAGGCGACGTCGGCGTGGTACGGGTTGTACGTCGCGCTGAAGCTGACCACCACCGTGTACGTCGCGAGGCCCAGCCAGAAGAGGCAACGCTCGGCGACGCCGACTTGTGCGGGCCTTCCCTGCTCAATCAAGGCGCAGATGCCGGCGTAAAGGGCGGCAAGATACAGAATCATCGGCAAGCGCGCCGACACCTCCAACTCGCCAAACAGGCGAACAAACCAGGCGGCCGGATACGTGCTGAGCATGGTCGTGACGCCCGGGTAGGAAGCGATCTGGCCCGCCGCGGGCGGCCAGAATGGGACGGGTTGCACGACCAGCAAGCGTGCTGATTCAAACGCGTGGGCACCGTCGCCGGTGAATACCTCCCAGAAGAGCTTGGGCGTGAGCGCGGCTGAGATGACCATCGGACCGATCGCGCAAGCCAGCAAAGTGACGCCAGCGTGGGGCGACGCCAAAGGCCACGTCACCCGGTGTCCGCGGCGCAGCGCGATGAATCCCAGCGCGAGGCAGGCCAGGGAACAGCCGCCGACGGTGGCCGCAAAAGAGGTGCCGCGTAACGGTGTTCCGATGATCCACTGCAGCACGGCCGTCGAGGTCGACACGACAACCAGGCTGAGCCCCAGAGCTGAAAGGATCCATTGACCCGCCGTATTGGCGCCCCGAAGAACCAGAGCAAGATACAGCCCTGGCGATAGGAACAGGACGCACGCGCTGCCGATCACCAGCGGCGCCCGAAGGTAAAGCAGCAGCGCGTGTTCGGGGATGAAGTAGGGCTGCCGCAACTGCGCCAGAGGAAAGAGCGCGGCGGCGTCCGGAACTACGGATCGTCCAATGAGCACCGGAAGCCAGCCGACGGCAATGCAGCAGCCTAGCAACGCGAGGCCTCGGGCGGTTGCTTGGCGCCGAGGCGAACGCGGGTGCTCCATCTCAAATCCCCTCAAGTATTCCCGAGAAAGTGGCTGCGGACCTACCAGAACGCCGTGAAGGCTCATAGTCCCTGGGTCCGTGGTTCGAGTCCACCCGCCGCCATTTCCCTTTCCTTGTCCCCCGCGTGCCTCCCGGGTGCCATGAGCGCATTTTTTGTATCGCAACGGCGTGTTTGACGCGTTAACTTCTCCGTTGATGAGACCACGCCGCTATCCGCTCGACGTATTCGGTGACCGAGACGGTGCCGGCTTTCGCAAAGTATGCCAAGAACACACGGAGGTCCGGCCCACCGAGAGTTACTTTGCGCTCGACGATCCAAGCGCTTCGCAGCGCGCTCTTCAGATTGCGCGCAACGGAACGGAGCAACTCAGCTTCGCCGAGAAGAGAAGTTGCGCGGCGTAACACTCGTTGCTCTGACCGGCTACGGGCAGGACGAGGACCGGCAGCGCGCACTCGCCGCGGGCTTCGACTATCACCTGGTCAAGCCGGTCGATTTCGACAAGGTCGAACGCCTCGTCGCCGGCATCACACCCTCACGAGCACTGGTTCACTGAGCTCAATTGTTTCTCGCGTCTAACGAGTCAGAAGACGATCGACCACGCGGCCGATACCCTCGCGTGAATAGTGGGCGTGGTCGACGAACAGAGCGAACGCGGCAAATTGAGTTCCGGCGGCGCGATTGGTCTCGAGGGCGATCTCCATGCAATCGACCCAAGTGAAACCGGCGGCGATCACGGCTTCGCGCAGGCGCCGCTTCTCCTCACCATGGTGTGGGAAGCCGTCGCCACGATTGCCGCGGAAACGCGTCAGCTGCGGAACGATGTTGTAGATCAGCGGCGAATAAGCCACCGTCGTCCGCTCGATGCCTTGCTCGCGGACGTAGCCACGCAGAAATTCGACGACCTGCTCCGGCTCGCCGTAGGGCTCCTCGGGAATGAAATCGTTCTCAGAGTAGAGATAGAACAGCTCGCGGATTCGTCCACCGTAGCGTTTGGCCGCTCGCTCCAGGGCGCATTTCACGTCCTTCGCGTGCGCTGCATTGATGCCGAGATTTACGTAACGGCGGTTCCGGTCACGCGCCTGCATTTGCGACGCGATGGTCTCGGTATCGTCCACCATTGTGCCGGCTGCGACGCTGTCGCCGGCGACGAGGACGATCTGATCCGACTCGACCTGCGGGTACGTGTTGCGCTCGCCGAACTCGTTGGTCGTGTGCGAGATGCGATGAAACCCGTAGGTGTCGATGAATTTCTGCACCGCGGGGGAGAGATGTGCGTCGGTGTCCCAGAACGCCGTGACCGGATCGAGCGGCTCGAACAGATGCGTGCGGATGTGAACCATGGTCTTGTGCTGATTCGGCTTTTGCTGACGGCAGCCTTTGATTTTCGTGTTCACCTTCGATCGTTTGGTTTCCACCTCCTCATAGGGTGTGTTGCCGAGGCCGACGCCGTCGGCGACGAATGCTTCGATCAATTCTTTGAACTCGGCCTCATCGCGCACCATTTGGGCGCTGGGTTCTCCGGACACCGGATCAGGTCCCGGGTCGCGCGTGAAATGAGAAATCAGTGCGCGGTGGGGAATCTCGAGGTGAGCAACCGACCACGCACCTTCCGTGAGAAGTAGGAGAACAAGGCCTGCCGAGAACGCAGCGAATGCCAGGAGAGCGAAGTGTTGGGCCTTCTTCATCGAGGGCAGATCAGGAGTGCGGGTTACCAATTCGCCTCACGTGGTGCAACTTGGAGCGCGCTAGGTACTCTTTGGGAATGCGGGTTGGTTCGGAGGCGTGCGGCAGAACGGAGCGAGCGAGTTGGCCCGCTGCGTGCGATCGGCGGACCGCTCCGTCCGCTTCAGCGCTCGAGGCCACTCCAGGCAGCCCACGCCAATAGCCCCCACCCGATCAGGAACGCGACACCACCCAGAGGCGTGACCGCGCCGAGCCATCGCTGCCCGGTCAAGGTCAAGACGTAGAGACTACCCGAGAAGATCACTGTGCCCGCAACGAAGCACCAGCCCGCCGTCTGCAACGAAGCTGCCGGCCAGCGCTGTAGCGCGAGCGCCACGCCGATCAGCGCCAAAGCGTGATACATCTGATACCGCACGCCGATCTCGAAGGTCGACAACATGTCCGGCGTCAGCCGCGCACGCAGGCCGTGGGCCGCGAAGGCACCGAAGCCGACGGCGAGAAATCCGGAAATCGCACCGAGAACCAAAAACAGCCGCGACATGCCACTGCTCTAGCCGAACCGGCGCCCGCCGTCACTCCTCGCGCGACATCGGGGTGGGGCGCTTGAGTGTCGAGCGATTTGCGGCTTAAAGGTGAACGAACGCACCATTTCGCTGTTTCACACTCGGAGGAGAATCATGAGAGCTGCAGTGTACGTCGGAGATTCCAGCAAACTTGCATTGGAAGATTTGAAACCAAACCCCCCGGGCCCACGTGATGTCATCGTCGAGATCGGCGCCAGCGGTGTCTGTCACTCGGACCTATCGATCATGCGTGGATACGTGCCGGTGCCGCCGGGAATGGTTCTGGGCCATGAAGGTACCGGCAAAGTGGTCGAGGTAGGGCCGGAGGTTTCGCGTGTGAAGAAGGGCGACCGCGTCATCGCGTCGTTCGTTCCGGCCTGCGGTTCCTGCTGGTTCTGCCTCCACGAGCAATCCGAGCTCTGCGCCGCGGAGAACGAGATCGCCATGCAGATGCGTGGCACGCGTCCCGACGGTAGCATGTACTTTTGCATGACCGGTCTCGGTACATTCTCGGACACCATGATCGTCAACGAATCCTCGGTGATCAAAGTCGAAACCGATCTGCCTGCCAGCCAACTGGCGCTCATCGGCTGCGGCGTCACCACGGGAGTCGGGGCGGCGCTGAACACGGCGCAGGTAAAGCCCGGATCGAGCGTCGCGGTTCTGGGCTGCGGCGGAGTCGGGCAAGCAGTAATTCAGGGCGCCCGCATCGCCGGCGCCGGCCGCATCATCGCCATCGATCCTCAGCCATTAAAGCGCAAGATGGCGTCGCAAATGGGCGCCACTGACGTTGTCGACCCGGGCCAGGGTGATCCGATCGAGCAAGTGAAGACGCTCACCGGCGGCCGCGGTGCCGACTACGCTTTCGAGGTGATTGGCCTGCCGGAGACGATTCTGACGACGTACGGTCTGGCGCGTCGCGGCGGCGAAGTGATCATCGTCGGTATGGCGCGCTTCGACGCGCAATTCACGCTGCCTGCTTTCGGTATCTTCTATGAAGAGAAGACCGTTAAGGGCTGCAAGTACGGCTCAGCTCAGGTACGCCGCGACTTCCCACGCTTCGTCGAGCTGATCGAAACCAACCGCCTCGATATCTCATCGATGGTGTCGAAAACCATCAAGCTCGACGGTGTCAACGACGCATTCCGTGCGATGGAAGCCGGCGAGGTGATCCGTAGCGTCATTGCCTGACGGCGTCCGCGGCAGAAGGGCGGTTGACTAGCGCCGTTCGGAACTCCACGATTGTATCGTGGGAAGAAGATGAGCAAGCAACTGCTTCTTGGACTGGCCGTTCTGTCTGTCGTCGTGGTCGTCGGATTCCTGACGCTCGGAGGGTCAGACGACCCGGTAAAAGTGGTACAGCAATCGGACTCGGCTGCTGCCGGCGGAGCCGGTGAGGAGAGGTTCGAGGCCCGCCAGCCGGGCTCGCTGAAGCTCGGTGCGCAACCGGGAAGCCGGGCAGAGTCCGCGGACCAGGCCGGGCGCGGTGAGCGAGCAGTCCGATCCGACCCGAGCACCGACGGTCGGGCGCCTGCAAAACCTCCTCGTTTCGATCGGGCTGGTGGCGGATATCACCAAGGCGAACAGATCGGTGGCGATGCAGACGTCGCCGGTTCCGAGTTGCGCTCCGGGCTACAAGGCGTTGAGAAACTTGCGGGGGCTGCACGGGCGGGCACGGTTGGTGGCAGTGCCGGTGGTGGCACCGCCCCGCGTGCACCAGCGGACGACTGGCCCGAGGATGCTGTCGACGTGGCCCAGCCCGCCGACCAGAGGGAGCCGGACGAGGGAGAAATCCTGACCCTGTTCGAGGGCGAGCCCGCCGTCAGTCAGGCAGAAGCGACCATCGAAAAAGATGTCGAGATCGACGATGACGGTGCCACATTCACCGTTGATTCCGAATACGCCGTGCCGATGGCCGGGAAGATGAGCGGCGACGCCGGCTCGATCTCGTTCTGGGTCCGTCCGAACGGCGAAATGAGCGATGTCGACAATGCTTCGTTGGTGCAGCTGCGCAGCGCAAATGAGTGGGCCAATCGGTTGCAGATCTGGAAGGACGGCGGCAACGTTCGTCTGGTCTTCTCCGACGGCAACGGCGTCGAGACCGGTTCTACTTACGGCAGTGAGAGCTGGGCTCCGGACGAGTGGCGCATGGTGACTGCCACGTGGGGAGAGGGCATGACGGCGCTCTACGTGAACGGGGAGCCGGCGGGTACGTCGCAGTACGAAGGCGGTTTCACGATCCGGCCGGACACATTGTTGCACGTCGGCTCGAACTACAGGGACGATCCGCGCAGCCTCAACGGCGCCGTCAACCAGTTCCGGGTCTACAATCGGGTTCTCAGTCCGAGCGAAGTTGCCTCACTATCGTCGCGCTACCCAGAGTGAGTTCGAGTAGGGCCGGAGCTGGAGTTTTGTTTGACACCAGCCGGCCGGCGGCCTAAACGGCTGACAGCTGTCGGGGGAGAAACGACAGCAATGGATCGACCGGAGCGGACTGAGTTTGCGTCGGGCTCTTGCGTCCGGAGGCGTGAGATGGCGGTTCGGCTCTCGAGACTTTCGCGCACGTCGAAGCTGCTGGCGATGTCTGTCAGCGCTCTTCTCGGCGTCGTCGGCCCAGCCATCGCCCAGATCAGCATTGAGATTCCTACAACCCTCGTCGGTTGGAACGCCTTTGCGAGCACCGTCCAATGGCCCGAGGTCGGTGTATCCACCGAGGGCGTGATCGCTTTTATCTGGCAAGAGAGCGGTTCGCCGGCGCCACGGGCGGCGGTCACGCATCCATATTCGATGGATGGAGTCGAGCTCGGCCCCCCGGTGAAGATCAACACCAGCGGCAACGTTGCATTCACGAGCGTCGTCTCCGACCTGCGCGGCGGCTTCATTGCGGCCTGGGATTGGAACGAGAACAACGGCAATGACTATGTCATCGCCCGTCGCCTCGATGCCCTTGGCCGCGGCATCGGAACGCAGATGGTGCTCAATGCCGACCGACCGACGAATGCGACTTTTTTGGTTCGAGCGGCGGGCCTGCCCACCGGTTCCGTCTTCATGTGGGAGCAAGGCTACGGCGTGTGGCTCAGGCTCTACGACGAGAACGGCAACGCCCGCGGTCCGTCAACGATGTTCGGCTCCGACATCCACTTTACCCACGTTACCAACGATGTTGCTGCACTGAGCGACGGCGGCTTCGTCCTTGCATGGGCGGATCTCTACGCCGGCGGTAGCCGCGCGCGTTTGTATGAGGAAGACGGTCAACCACAGGGTCCGGCCTTTGTCCTGAGTCCTGACTTCGACGTCCAGAGGATAGCCGCCTTCGATGGCGGTTGGGCGGCAATCGGCACGACCTCGAACATGGAATGGAGCTACCCGCCGCCACCCCAGTTTACTTCGAATCGCATCATCGTTCGCCGCTTCGACAATGAAGGCCAACAACTCGGCGCGGACGTTCTGGTCCACGATGCCGGATTGCGCAAGTGGTTGCAGACCGATCTGACGTTTGATACCCGCGGCAATCTGTATGCGACGTGGATCTCGGAAGACTGGGACGAGCCCCATCTCCTTTCACCCCCAAGTGCCCGTGCCTTCGATGCAGCCGGGAATCCGTATGGCGACGCCGCGGTGATCTCGGACAAGCGAGGATACGACGTCCACCCGGAAGCGCTACCGAACGGAAACATAGTCACCGTTTGGGAGGGGCAGGACAACACCCCGTACGAGGCGACAGCCTATGCGACTTGGGTGAGGATCTGTCCCGAGAGCGAATCGTGCGAGATGCCACCCACCTTCACGCCGTCCAGTACGCCCGAGCCGACGGCGACACCGAGTCCGATCCCAGGTTGCGGCGATGGTCGTCTCGGTCCGGGCGAAGAGTGCGACGACGGCAGCCATTCCAACGGCGATGGCTGCGACGCGCATTGCCTCGCGGAGGAATGTGGCAACGGTCGTCTCGAAGGCGATGAGGAATGCGACCCGCCGGACGAACGTGGATTCTGCCGTTCCGACTGCACCAAGGCGCCGAGCCACGACTCGGTCATGGTTCCGGAGAAGGCGATCGAAGTCGTGATTCCGGCGGGACAGGAGAACGTCACCAAGTTGGTTCCGATGCAGGTGCGCAACGCCGACATCAAACCGTTCTTTGAAAAGCCGGGTCACGTCATCCGCCTGGTTGCCAGCGACGGTGATTGCCCGGCTGGAACGATCAAGGGGTTGCCCGACTTTGAACGTGGCACCGAGGGCGATCAGGATTCGATTCTGGTTGCCGGTGGGGCATCCAAGACGGCGCTCGTCGCTATCGTCGCCTCGCTTCAATCGGTGCCCGAGCTCAGCACGAAGATTCCGACACGCTGTACACTCGTCTTCACCGCGGAGACCGTCGTCGATGGCAACGTCGACCCGACACCCGAAAACAATACCATCACAGTCGAGCTGAACGTCCGGACGGCGAAGGAGCAACCACAGGCATTTGCGAGCGGCGGCACGGTCGATCCCGGGTTCTTCATTCGCAGCGCCAAGCCGTTCAAAGCCAAGATCGGCTACGGCCGTAGCTCGGCTGCGAAGCTGATCAAGGTAAAGGTCAGCAATGGCCTGCCACGCGGCTCGTCTGACCGCCAGGTTGCGTTGACAGTCGAGGACGGCAGCTGTCCCGTCGGGACGGTTACGATCACCGAGTTCGACGGGGTTGCGGGTGGCGGCCAGGTCGTATCGTTGGCTGCGGGACGCTCCGCTTCGGCCAAGTTGCTCGTCTCAGCGACGCAAGAATTATTCACCAGTCCCAGCAACCTGTCGCCCGGACGCTGCACGGCGATGATCGTCGTAAGCGCGCCGAGCGGCGCGGATGAACGCGCCAATCAGCGAACGGCATTGGTCGTCGAAGCGATCGACGCCAACGATCAGGAGCATTGACGGAATGCTGCGTCAGCGCGGTTCCAGGTCGCGCTCGTAGATTTCGATAGTTGCCTGACGTCGCAACAGCTCGACGTGTGCGGCTTGGCGCCGTTCACGCTCGGTGCCGGCGAGATGGTCGCGGATGTTCTCGCGTACCTCGTCGAGAGGGCGTGTCCCTTCGAGCGTCCGGTCGGTCACTTTTGCAATGTGAAATCCGTACTTCGTCTCGAAGATCGTCGTGATCTGGCCGGGTAGCAATGCAAACACCGGCTCTTCGAATTCCTCAACCATGGTGCCGCGCGCGAAGAAACCGAGGTCGCCACCTCGAGGTGCCGTGGCGCGGTCTTCCGAGTACTTACGCGCCAGATCGGAGAAGTCGCCGCCGTCGCGGAGCTGCACCAGGATCTTCTCGGCCTTGCCGCGGGCGACACGTCGCTGGGCCTCGGAAGCGGCGGGCTCGAGACGGATGAGAATGTGACTCACACGGACTTGCGCTGCGCGATGAAAGTCTACTCGGTGTGTCTGGTAGAACTTCGCCACGTCTTCCGCCGAGATTTCGATGCCGCGACCGATGGTTCGTTCCAGGTAGCGATTCACGGCGATCATCCGTCGCGTTTCGAGCTGCAGATCGTCTGCCGTCATGCCTTTGCGGATGAGTGCATCACGAAAGCTGTTCTCGTCGGGGAAGCGGCTTCGGTTGCGGTCGATCTCTTGCGCGACCTCTGCATCGGTGATCGCCGTCCCGTCGGTGATGCTAGCCTGATAGAGCAGCTCAAAGTCGATCAGCGAATCCAGGGCGGCGCGGCGTAGCTTGGCGGTAGTTTTCGCATCGGGCGCTTGCTTCTCGACGGCAAGAGTTCCCTCAACCACGTCGTTCAGTTGCTTCCGTGTAATCGCGGCGTTGTTGACGCGGGCGACGACCTCGGCCTTCGCCGCGTTGGCGGTGGTAGTCAAGGACAAGGCAAGAGTCAGGAGCGCGAGTGCTCGCGCGGGCTGTTCGAGTCGATGCACGTCCCATTTGTGTAGGTCTTGCGGCGCGGGCATGCAAGGAAAACCTCTCAATCGTGCGACCGGTCGAGCATTGTTCGCGTCGGGTCGGGATGGTACACGGGTCCGACTGAACTCAGGATGAGAACCATGCCGATTGACGCAAAGGAATTTCGCCGACTGCTCGGACACTTCGCCGCGGGGGTGACCATCATCACGACGACCGGCAAGGACGCCAAGCCGTATGGTCTGACAGCGACGGCTTTCTGCTCGGTTTCACTCGACCCGCCTCTGGTCCTGATCTGTGTCGACAAAAAGGCCGAGAGCCATCTCCACGTTGAAGCCTCGGGTAGCTTCGCCGTGAACTTGCTGACGCAGCAACAAATCGACCTTTCGAACCGCTTTGCCAAATCTGGTGGTGACAAGTTCGAGGGTATCGATTGGAAGCGCGGAAGCCTTGACCTGCCGCTGCTACCGGGGGCTCTCGCTCATCTGGAGTGCCGCAGCGCCAACGTGATCGATGCGGGGGATCACACGATCTTCCTCGGCCGGGTGGAAGCCGGCTCGATCGTCGGCGGCGAGCCGCTGTTGCATTTCAACGGGGCCTATCGCGCTCTGATGGCGGCTCGATAGAGCAGTTTCGAAGCGGAGAGCCGTCGGCTCGGTGCCGTCGCTGCCTACTCCAGGCCCTGCATCCACTGGTAGGTCGGGTGATTGGTCCAGCCGAGCACTTTGCGCGGGTGCGTTGTGATTTCAATATCGGCGAGAACCCGGGTCTGGCACGCAAGCCGAATTTGATCACCCTCCCAGGCGCACTTCCATTCGTCTAGGCGGGTTCGCGGCGTCAGCGCTCGCGGGTCGTCGACCTTGACGCGACAGGTTCCGCAAAGTCCGTTGCCGCGGCAGTGGCCGAGATTGTGGGGGAAGACGTACAGCTGGATCTTGTTGGCGCGAGCCAGGTCGCGCAGATTTGTTCCCACCGGACACTCGATCGAGCGGCCTTCATTGACGAAACGGACAACCGGCATCGGACCCTCCTGAACGGTTCATCTCGCCTCCCATAGCAGAGGGATCTAGTGCGGGCAAAAGACTGTCGCCGCTATCGTTTGCCGCCGCTCGCGTTTGAACCGCCTCGGGTCGTCGCTATAATCCGACGCCTTGAAAAAGCCACGGAAACTCGCAGCCATCGTTCTCGCCGCCGGTCTCGGTACACGCATGAAATCCGCAGTGCCGAAGGTCTTGCATCATCTCGGCGGTCGTCCATTGATCTCCTACCCACTACGGATCTTGCGACACCTCGGTGTCGACCCAATCGTCGTTGTCATCGGCTACGGCGCCGATGCGGTCAGCCGCACCTGTGCGCAGCCCGGTGTGCGCTTTGCACGTCAGAGTCGACAGCGTGGGACGGGGCATGCGGCGCTCGCCGCGCGTAAGGCGCTGCGCGGTTTCCGCGGTGACGTCCTGCTAGTCAACAGTGATCTGCCGCTGCTACGAACCGAGACCTTCAGCGAGTTGCTGCGGGAGCACCAGGAGGCGGCCGCCGCGGTTTCACTAGTGACTGCTGAGGTTGACGACCCGCGCGGCCTCGGGCGTATCGAACGCGACGGCGCCGGCCGGGTTCTGCGGATCGTGGAAGATCGCGATGCCAACCAGGCTCAGGCACGCATTCGCGAGATCAACGTCGGTCTCTACTGCGCCGATGTCGGGTACTTGTTCGGAGCCCTCGACAGCCTCGAGCCTGCCAACGCACAAAACGAGTTGTATCTGACCGACATCATCGAACTGGCCGGCGGCGCCGGTCGCACGATCGCGACCACTTCCGCCAAATCCATCGAAGCCTGCCAGATCAGCTCACGAAGCGACCTTGCACAGGTGGAGCGTATGTTGCGCGATGACATAAACCGAAAGTGGATGGACGCTGGGGTAACCATGGAAGACCCGGCGACGGCGTACATTGGCCCCGACGTTTCGATCGGCCAGGACACGGTGATCGGGCCGAACGTGACGCTGCGTGGCAGGACCAGCGTCGGCAAGAGCTGTCGCTTCGATGGCAGCGCCTTTCTGACGGGCGCAACCATCGGGAGCCACGTACACATCAAGTTCGGTGTCGTAATCACGGACTCCGTGGTCGAGGACGAGGTCGTGATCGGCCCGTTCGCGCAGCTGCGTCCCGAGACGCATCTGAAGAAAGGGGTACACATCGGTGACTTCGTCGAGACCAAGAAGGCGGTCATCGGTGCGCGGACCAAAGCCAATCATCTAGCGTACCTCGGCGACACCGAAATCGGTGAGGACTCGAACATCGGTGCCGGAACGATCACGTGTAACTACGACGGCTTCGGCAAGCATCGGACGAACATCGGTAGCCGCGTCCAGGTCGGCAGCGACAGTCAGCTCGTCGCTCCCGTGCGCATCGGCGACGATGCATACGTGGCTACAGGTTCAACGGTGCGCACGGATGTCGAGCCCGGCGCGCTGTTCTTCAATCCGCGCACGGAGGAGCGGCGCTCCGGGTGGGTGGCGGCGCGGCGCAAGCGCGAGGGCGCGGGTGAGAAACGCGCAAAGAAGCCGCGCGCGGCGAAAAAGGCTCCGGCAGCGACATCGCGCCGGCGCAAGAGCCGCAGCTGAACCTGCGCGCGCTTGTGGCGACTCCCCTCGACAAGGTGGTAGGGGGCATCTACTATCGCTTGACCAGATGGCAACCCCTCGTCCCAAGAAGTCGACCAAGGAGATCACCAGTGGACGCGCCCGCAGGGTGTTGAGCGTCGGCGAGCTCGCTACTTCGGTGGGCTCAAGTTACCTGATGGAGGCGCTCAAGGCGCCGTTCCGTTCCGCCGACAAGCGCCAGCAGGCGCTGCTCGACACCCACATCAAGACCGCGATGAAAGTCGTCGAACGCTCGCAGGAGCTGCGCGGCGCATTCACCAAGCTCATTCAGATGTTGTCGATGCGCGACGACATCCTACCGGGCGAAATGCTGCAGGTGCTCTCGTCGGTGCAGTCGTCGGTGCCGCCGATGGACTACGCCATGATCCGCAAACAGGTGATCGGAGAGCTCGGCAAAGCCCCGGAAACGCTCTTCGCTTCGTTCGAACCGGAAGCGTTCGCGGCTGCTTCTCTCGGACAGGTGCACCGGGCAACGCTCAAGAACGGTATCGAAGCCGTCGTCAAGGTTCAGTATCCCGGGGTCGAAGAAACCGTGAAGCAGGACCTGCAAAACATCAAGGCGCTGCTGCAGACCTTTACGCTCATCGGCCGCGACGTGATGCGGCAGAAGATCGATCCGTCGGAGGTCTATCAAGAGCTCGAGGAGCGCTTGTACGAGGAGCTCGACTACATCAACGAAGCCAAGAATATCGCATTGTTTCAACGGATGTTTCGCGATGATTCCGAAGTCGTCATCCCCGACGTGTATCCCGACTTGTCCTCGCGCCGGGTTCTGACGATGGAGAGGATCGAGGGTTACGGCCTGCAAGAGATCCTGGCCGCCGGCGTTGACCAATCGTTGAAGGATTGGGTTGCGATCAAATACTTTCGCGTGCTGTGGCGGCAGGTGTTCGAGTTCGGCGTGCTGCACACCGACCCGAACCCCGGAAACTATCTGATCACGTATCACCCCAAGTTGGTCCTTCTCGATTTCGGCTCGATTCGCATCTTTCCGGAGCGCATCCGCGCGGCGTACCACGGGCTGGCCAAAGCAATTCTGGCGAGCGACAAGAAGGAGATGGCGCGTTGTTTCGTGGCTCTGGACTTCCTCGGGCCGGACGACGATCCAAAGCCGATGTTCCGCATCATGGAGATCGTCTTCGAGCCTGTACTGAGAAACGAGGACTACAACCCGCGCGATTACAATTCGGTTCAGCGCGGGATGGATATCGCCACGATCGGTCTCGAGCACCGACTTTTCAAGGATCCGGGACACCGCGTGTTTCTCGCCCGTGCTTTGATGGGAATGGACGCCTACCTCAAGCAGCTCGGAACGATCACCAACTGGCATCGCGAGTTCAAGCGTTGTGTCGAGCGCGTGCGCGACGGCGCTGCCGGCGACCTCTTGAAGACCGGCTCTTGAGCCGTTGCCGCGGTGTCAGCTTGACGGGTCTGGCACTACGGTGGTGAGCCGCCGTCGTACCGGCGCAATCTCGGCGCCGCCGATCTGGTAAAACAGGCTCGATTCGCGTTTGTAGAAGCCCTCCGTGTGAAACGAGTCGTCCAGTTTCAGGTAGGCGTAGTCGAGATGGTGGCAGATCTCATGCAGGAGTGTCCGTAGGAAGGTCTTGAACGCTACCACTTGGCCGCGCTTCGCCGTCAGCATCCACACCTTGATGGTCGCCGATGTCGACCCTTCACGCGAGGTATAGAGGCCATGGAGCTCACCGCGCCTGTTGGACGGGCGTGTCCCGCTGACGTGCACCCGCACGCGAGCAACGCCCAATCCCAAGCAGATTTCGTCGGCGACGGCTTGCGCAACACGCTCGACGCCCCCGGCATCGCTGCTCTCGAGTGCCGTCGGAATGGCAGTAACAGCGTGGCGCAGCCGCGGGCTGACCGACAAGCGCATGGAGGACACCGCGTCGCTGCGGTCGTAGATGCGCTGCTGCGTTCGCGTCAGTCGGTGCCGAAACCCAGGCATCGGTGCGGGCGCGCTACTTGTTCGAAGCGCACAGGGCGCGATACACCTCGACGAGGACCTCGCGCTGGCGCTCGGTCAGGTGTGGGTCGCGGCGGATTTCGCGCACGACGTCGACTTCGTCGGCGTCGCGAGGGTCGAGAACTCCGGCTTGAAGGTGCAGCGTCTCCGCCGACAGCCGCAGCACGCGGGCGATCGATCCCATGATCGTCGCGCTTGGATTGCGAAACCCGTTCTCGATTTCCTGGAGCACGCCCGCTGAGATGCCGCTTTGCTCGGACATCTTGCGGAGCGAGATATTCGCCAACTGGCGCTGGGCGCGAATGTAGTCGCCAACCGAGGACGTCGTGCTCTTGGGCTTGGCCTTCGCCATGAAAGCGGCTCTCGTCCGCGATCACCGCGCGAATTCGCGCGGCGAAGCGCGGACAGCGCGGTCGTACGCCCAGGCCCGAATGTGATCGACCTGTTCCTTCATCGTCTTGGAAAGCGGCACCACTGAGGCCGTTGCGTTGAGCAGGTCTTCATCGTCTAGCTCGCGATCCTGCAGGCGAGCCGCGGTGAAGGCCGTCACGACACACTGTTCGACCTCGGCGCCCGTCCATCCCTTGGTGAAACGTACCAGGCGTTCGAGGTTGAACTTCGACGGATCCGCGCCGCGGCGACGCAGGTGAACCCGAAAGATGTCGACGCGTTCGTCGTCCAGTGGCAGATCGACGAAGAACACTTCGTCGAAGCGGCCTTTGCGGATCATTTCCGCCGGCAGCAGGTCGATACGGTTCGCGGTTGCCGTAACGAACAGGCCGCGCGCCTTTTCCTGCATCCAGGTCAGGAAGAACGCGAACATGCGTCCCTGCTCGCCGGCGGTCTCCTGCGAAGTGATCCCCATTTCGATTTCATCGAACCAGCATACCGCCGGTGCGATCTGCTCGAGCATGCGACAGGCCTCCACAAACGCTCCCTCGGCCGCACCATGCCTGCCGGAATAGATCTCGGTCATGTCGATGCGATAGAGCGGCAAACCGAAGCACGAGGCGATTGCCTTGGCGGAGAGACTTTTGCCACATCCGGAGATGCCCATGACCAGCAATCCCTTGGGAACGATATCGCCGCTGATCGTGTCGCGTTGGGCGAACAGCTTGCGGCGTTCGACCACCCAGTTCTTGAGGTATTCGAGTCCGCCGATGTCCTCGAGACCAAGGTCGGTTGGGATGAACTGAATCAGTCCGGTGCGATTGACCAGCATCCGCTTCTCTTCCAGCAGCAGTGGTATCGATCTGCAATCGAGCGTTTTGCTTTGTGCGAGAGCCCGACGGATTGCATGGCGCGCTTCGTCGAGGGTCAAACCGAGAAGCGCGAGAGCGATCTGCGTGCGGGTTTCGGGGTTCGGGTCGACCGACCCGCCGCCCGCGGCGACGCGCTTCGCGTCGTCCTCCAGGAAAGCCAACAACTCGGTGAGGTCGGGAACCGACAGCTCGACGTAGGCCAGGTTGCGACTGAGATCGTCGGGGATGAACCGGATCGGCGACGAGATGACGATGAACTTGCCGGTGTCAAAACACTCCTCGTAGAGATCGCGCAAGCGGCGCCGAACCCCCGGCTCTCGCATCGCCTCGTGGAAGTCTTTCAGATGAAAAATGCCAGGACCTTTGTGTGCAGCGGCGAACTCGAGCGCCCCCCCCGGCGTCTTGGCTTCCTTGCCCGCATCCTTGCCGCTGCTGTCGCTTCGCATGCCGTTCGTCAAACTCCACGTCCACAGCGGTACGCGAGCCGGGAAGAACCGCTTGGCGGCATCGTGGAGCAAGCTGGAGATGCGCTGCTCTTCGGGTGACCGGACGTAGGTGAGGGGACGCCCAGCCTCGAAGATCTCTCGAAAGGTAGCAAGGGCGCGCGGATCGGTAGCGGTGACCGCCGCGTTCATGCGTTAAAGCCGATTCCCTTGCTCATACGGATATCTTGAACGCCGAAGTGGGCTCCTGCAAGTCGCGCGGCCGGTCGCATGCCGCGTGCTTCAGGATCCACCGGTCTCGTCCGGGGGGGCCGTCGCGATCGAGATCTTCAAGGCCCCGGCTTCCTTGGCGATGCTCATGATCTGCACGGCACGCTCGAGAACGACGCTGCGGTCGCCCTGGAGGATCACGGTCGAATCGCTGGTTTTGGTCATCGCTTCCTGCAGAGCTTGCCGTAACCCATCGAGGCTGACCGCCTGACCGTTGACCTCGAGCCGCTGGTCCGAAGTAGCCGTGATCAGAACACCGGAGCTTTCAGATCCGCCCGAGCCGGCCCGCGGCAAGTTCACTGGTGTCCCCTGTTGCATCATCGCCGTGCTGGTCACCATGAAGATGATCAACAACACCAAGAAGATGTCGGTCAACGGCGTGACGTTGATCTCGGCGACGATATCGCCGGCTTCGTCGTCGCTATCCACGCGATTGAAGGACACGGTGCACACTCTCGGGACGTTGGCGGGGCGGTTTCGTCAGTGCCAGGACCTCTTCGGTCCAATCGCGCCAAATCGCAGTCAGATTGGCGATGCGTACCTGTAGGGCGTTGTAGGCGAAGATAGCCATCACTCCGACCAGCAGGCCGCCGGCAGTGGCGATGAGCGCTTCCGAAATGCCTGCGGCGACGACAGCGAAACCGCCTGATCCGGTTGCGGCCATGCTTTCGAAAGAACGAATGATTCCGAGCACGGTTCCGAGCAGGCCGATGAACGGCGCCAGACTGCCGATTGTACCCAGCAGCCAAACGTTGCGTTTCAGATACCGACTACACTCGCCGAGATACCTGCGAGCCAGCCTCTCGCGTGCTTCCTCGTCGGCATCGCCAGCTCCGAGAATCGCTTTGTACACCGCTGCGAGCGGCGACGGGTCCCGCCGGCTGATCGCCGACAGCTCGGTAATGCTGCCTTCGGCGGCAATCTCACCGACGACGCGGTGCAACTGCGTGGCCGATCTGGTCGCTCGGAAAATGGTCCAAAAGCGCTCGATGACCACAGCAGTGGCGATCACAGAGCACAACAGCAGCGGGTACATGACCACGCCGCCGGTTTCGATGAGGGTGAGGAAGTTGCCGAAAGTCATGGCCTCGGTGAGCTATACAGGAGCGCCGCCGACCGCACAATTCTGTAGAGAAGACGAGGGGGGTAACGCGAACCTCGGTGCTACTTGCCCCACAGCGGCGAGATAGGCAGTTCCTCACCACCGCGGCGTATCGCAAAGCCATTCAGATACAAGCCGACGTTTGCAAGCGATGTTGGCTTGGCTTCTGCGGTGATCTCGAAGGCGACGTGGGCCGCGGGCTCGAGGTGGGTGTCGAGGATCTTTTGGGCGCGGGTCAGCTCGGGTGCCGTCGGGCTGGGTTCGCTCAAGATGCGAAGAACAACGCGGATACCGTCGACTGGCTGGTCGAACTTGTTGCGAAAAGTCCCTCGAAACGTCAAGGAGTCGATTCCTAAATTGGTCGTCACGTTGAGGAGCTCCAGCTCCCCGTAGGCGAACTTGTCGTCGATCACATCGCCCTTACCGCGATCCATGGGTGTGCACGATGCGGCGAGGGAAGACACAATCAGCGCTGCGACGATCGTTATCGGTTTCAGTGTTGTCATGCTCCTCCCTCAGGTTGGCCGCTTCTATGCCGTGAGCCGCGCCAAAGCAACCTTTTGGTGACTCGAACGCCATGCTTCATCGTGGTACTAGCGCCCTATCGTGACCTCATCGGCCGACGATCTGGCTCTCGCGCGACGGTTTCCCGGATTGCTTGCGGCGGTTCCCCGCGTGCGGCTTACGCAGTTGCCGACTGCAGTCGAACGCATGGAAGCCCTCGAGCGCGAGACTTCGATCGCTGAGATCTGGGTGAAGCGCGACGATCGTAGCGGGCCGTTGTACGGCGGCAACAAGCCGCGAAAACTGGAGTTCGTCCTCGCCGAAGCATTGGCGGAAGGAAAGAAGTGTGTCTTGACCACGGGTGGCATCGGCACGCACCACGGGCTTGCCACTGCCATCTGCGCCCGCAGTCTGGGGTTGCGAACGATCCTGGTACTGTTGCGGCAGCCACTCACGGAACACGTGCGCCGATCCCTGCTACTCGACCATGCCGCTGGCGCTGAACTGTACTATGGCTCGAGTGTCCCTCGACTGACTGCCGTTGCGCTGCGAGTCTGCCTGCGCGAAGCGTTGCGCTCGGAGTTGCCGTACATCGTCCCGACCGGCGGAACCTCGCTCAAAGGTGTGCTTGGATATGTGAATGCTGCCTTCGAGTTGGCCGAACAGATTGCTCGCGGCGACCTACCAGAGCCGGAATGGATCTTCGTGCCGCTCGGAACGGGCGGCACCGTCGCCGGTCTGGTGGCTGGTGCTCGACTGGCGGGCTTGCGATCACGCGTTGCTGCCGTGCTGGTAACCGACATCCTGCCACCGACGCCTGCGCGCCTCAGCCGGCTGGCAAATCGGACCTGCCAACTAATGCGCCGCTACGAACCGAGCATCGGCGACGCGACGATCTCACCGGCCGACTTCACCGTCATACGTGACTATGTCGGCCCCGGTTACGGAGAGCCGACACCAGCGGCGCGGCAGGCGCGCGATCTGATCCGTCGGGTCCAGAACATCGAGCTCGAAACGACCTACACCGGCAAGTGTCTGGCGGCGATTCTGGACGGCCGAACCAAGGGCGGCCCGATTCTCTTCTGGAATACCTACAGCAGTGTCGACCCCGCCGCTCAGCTGGGTCCGCTGCCGGATCCCAAAGAACTGCCGCGCCCGTTTCATCGCTTCTTCGTCGAAGAGCCGATCGAGGCATGAACCGCCGTCCGAGCGTGCAGATGGTTGGCTTGCAAAAGTCGTGAGCGAGCGCCTAGGCTGGGCGCGATGTCGGAGAGCCACGGAGTCTTGCTATCGCTCTCTCGTCGATCGTTTCTGCGCTATACGGCGGTCACGACCGGACTGGCGACCATCGTACGCCTGCGCGCGGCTCCGGTAGAAGCTGCCGAACCACCTGATGCGGCGCTGCAGGTGCTTACGTCGGGTGACGTCGACACGCTGACGGCGATCGTGGAGCGGATGGTGCAATCGGGTGACCCGGCAATGCCTGCGGTGCGCGATACACAAGCCATCGCCACCATCGACCGGACTCTCGCGAGTGTCGACGAAGCAGTGGTGACGCAGTTGCGTTGGCTGCTGACAATCTTTCAGTACTCGCCACCATTGCTGGCGTTTCGCATGTCGAGGTTCACCGCAATGTCACCCGAGCAGCAAGACGACTATCTGCGGGGATGGGCGAACAGCCGGTTTGAAACCTGTCGGCTCGCCTTTCGCGCCCTGAAGAATCTCTCGATGCTGGGGTACTACACCCAGGACTCCACCTGGCGCGGGATCCACTACGACGGTCCCTGGGTCCCAAGGCCAGGACCTGGTCAACCAGGGAATACGGGCGCGGTGGGCAACAAATGATAACGAAGGGCAGGGAGCTCGCGGGCGATCAGACCTGGCGGGCGGAAGTTTGCGTCGTCGGTTCGGGAGCCGGGGGTGCCGTTGTTGCCAAAGAGCTCGCCGAAGGCGGTCGCGATGTCATCGTTCTCGAGCAGGGCGGGCACTACACGAAGAGGGATTTCACGCAGCGCGAAGATGACATGATGCCTCTGCTCTACGAGGAGATGGGCATGCGGGCCACGGTCGACCAGTCGATCCTTGTCCTGCAGGGGCGCAATGTCGGCGGCTCGACTGTCCACAATCTTTGCTACTGTTTTCGGACGCCTGAGCCAATTCTCGAGCGATGGAAACGCGAAGACGGGCTGCGCGACATGAGTTACGAGCAGATACTGCCCTCGTTCGAGCGTGTCGAGAAGATGCTGAAGGTGAAGCCGATTCAGCCGCATGAGGTCAACGCGCTCAACAACAAGATTCGGGAAGGATGCGAAAAGCTCGGCTACCATGGCTTGGTGACGCGTCACAATCGCGAGAACTGCACCACCAGCGGGTTCTGTCTGCTCGGCTGTCCGTTCGATGCCAAGCAGAGCATGCTGATTACCTACATCCCTGCCGCTGACGCGGCGGGCGCGCGCATCTTTGCGGATTGTAGGGTGGACCGCATCCTCGCGTCCGGGGATCGTGTGCGTGCCATCGAAGGGGCGGTGATGCACGGCCACACGCCGAGCCATCGGTTCCGAGTCGAAGCCGAGATCTTCGTTCTTTCCGCCGGCGCGATCAACTCTCCCCAGATCCTCCTCAACAGCGGGATCGGCAACGGCAGCGGTCAAGTCGGACGTAATCTTCACCTCCATCCGAGTGTCATGGTTGCCGGAATCTACGACGAGGACATCTACGGATATCGCGGTATTCCACAGAGCTACTATGTCGACGAGTTCATCGATCTCGAGAAGGATCCGAAGAGCGGATACCTTCTCATGCCGGTGTTTGGCTTCCCGGTTGCGACGGCGGCGCAGTTACCCGGATTCGGCCGCGAGCACTGGGAAATCATGCGCAACTACCATCGTATGGTCGGCATTCTCGTCTTGATGCACGATGAGTCGGCGGGGTCAGTGAGCGTCGGCGCGGGCGGTGCGCCGGAGATCCGCTACCAGGTCAATCCGAAGGAACAACAGTTGTTCCTGGAGGGGATCAAGCACTGCGCGAAGATCCTCTTCGCTAGCGGCGCGAAGAAGGTGATCGTACCCTACGAGCTTCCGTTATGGCTCGATCCGAGCTCGGATCTCCGTGTGATCGATCAGCGCGGATTGCGGCCGAACGATATCCAGCTCGCTTCCACGCATCCGCAGAGCACGTGTCGTATGAGCGAAGATCGGAGGCGTGGCGTGGTGAACTCGTGGTGCCGATCGCACGAGGTGGGCAACCTGTTTGTCTGTGACATGGGTGTCTTCCCTACCTCGCTCGGCGCACCGCCACAGATTACGACGGCCGCTTTGGGAGACCGGACGGCTGGCTATATTCGTGACAATTGGCGAACGCTGGCCGGCTGAGAGCCGGGCCTGCATTAGCGGAACAGGTCGAACTCGCGCGAACGCACAAGGCGACGTCCGTTGCCGTCGCCGGCAGTGAACTCGAAGCCGCTGACGTGCGCGGCGGCAATCCCGGCTCCCTTTCGCATGACCAGACCCGCGGTCGCAGCGAGCGCATCCGCGGCGGCAAGGATGGTGTGGTGCAGCTCGCGCCCGTTGAGGTCATACTGCCCGCGTTCATCCAGAAAGGGGTCCATACCTGCGACCCCGAGGGCGATGTCGAGCAGTCCTTCGCGGAAGGGACGTCCGAACGTATCGCTGATGATCACCGCGACTTCGACGGCGAGTGTTTCGCGCACGCGGCGACGAATCGCCTCAGCAGAGGCGTCCGGGTCGCGTGGGAGCAGGATGACTGTATCGGGTCCGATGTTGTTCGATTCATCGACCCCGGCGTTGGCACACACCCAGCCCGGCCCGGTTTCAACGATCAGGTGACCGCGGTCCATTCGTACTATGCGAGTGGTCTCGCGCAAGATGACCTCGACTGCCCGCGGGTCCTTACCCGACGTCGTCGCGGCGATGGCGTTGGCAAGGACAGAAGGTTGGATCGGTGTGAGGTCCGCGATTCTACCCTCGGCTTTCGATACCACCTTCTGGCAGATCACCAGGACGTCGCCGGTCGCCAGCTCGAGCCCTGATTGCCGAATCGCGTCGACAATCAATGCGGGCAAATCGTCACCCGGTTTGATCAGCGGCAGCCCCTCGATCGGATTGATGGAGATGGTCATCGCGCAAGCTCGGCCAGAACGGCGCCGGCAAGCCGGCGGGAGCGCGCCGCATCGGTCATCAAGGTATCGGTAACCAGCGTCCGCATGCCGAGATCGGTGATGCGCGGAGCCATCGCCGCATCGCGCTCGTCGACAACGAACAGGTCAACGAGGCCGCGATACAAACGGGCGACGCCGACAGGAGAGACCTCGTGCCCAAGCCCACGCAACATGCGGTGGAGGGGGCCCTTTACCGGCGCACCGCCGACGATCGGGCTGACGGCGGCGACGCGTGCGCGTGTCGAGCGCAGCGTCTTTCGGACACCCGGCAGCGCGAGTATCGGACCGATACTCACCAGCGGGTTGCTCGGCGGCAAAATGACGTACTCGGCCTTGCGCAGCGCTTGGAGCACACCGCGCGCAGGTCGGGCCGTACCGATTCCGCGATAACGTATTCGACGGACCCGTCCGGCACCGCGCCGCCGCACCAGGTATTCCTGGAAGGGCAGTGGACCGCTGTTGCCCACGTCGACGAACGTGCGGACGGAATCGTTGCTCATTGGCAGAACCGTGGGTTGGACCCCGAGTGAGGCTGCGATGGCGCGCGTCGCGTCCTCCAGAGTCCCGCCGCGCCGAAGGAAATCCGTGCGAAAGATATGGGTGGCGAGATCACGGTCGCCAAGCTGGAACCATGTCTCTGCATAGAATCGGCCGAGCGTTTCGAGGCAAGAAAACGAATCATCGGCGATTCCCCAGCCGCGAGTCGGGGAAATCAAACCCGCCAGCGTGTAGAGGATGGTGTCGACATCCGGCGAGACATGCAATCCGAAGAAGCACTCGTCGTCACCGGTATTGACGATGACCGTCAGTTCTCGCGCGTCAATGAAGCTGACCAGGCCCCGCAGAAACCGCGATGCTCCCACACCGCCCGCCAGGACTGCCGTTCGCTTCAAGTGTGTCGCTCGCGGAGATCTTGCCATAGGTCGTCGTACGTTCGACTGGGATCCGCCCCATTTCGGTGATCAGACGGCGGATCTCTTCCACAGGTAGGTACTCACCGGCATCTGCGCCGGCCGATTTGGAGATCTGCTCCTCCATCAAGGTGCCGCCGAAGTCATTGCAGCCGGCCGCCAAGCTGAGTTGCGCGAGATCGATTCCCAGCTTTACCCAGGAGGTCTGGAGGTTGTCGATGCAGCCGCGCAGCATGAGGCGGCAGAGCGCGTAGATGCGCATGTCGTTCCAGCCCTTGCTCGGCGGATCGACGAGGCCTTTCTGGTAGAGCGCCGTGTAGGTATGGATGAATCGCAACGGAACGAACTCCGTAAATCCGCCAGTCTGCTTCTGAACCGACCGAATGAGCTCGAGATGTCGGACGATATGCTGTGGCGTTTCGATGTGCCCGTACATGATCGTCGAGGTCGTGCGGACGCCAAGCTGATGCGCGGTTGTGATGATCTCGATCCACGTCCGCACGTCCACCTTTTTGTGGCTGAGGATCTCGCGGACTTCGTCATCGAGGATCTCCGCCGCCGTTCCAGGAATCGTTCCCAGGCCTGCATCGCGCAGCATGGTGATGTACTCGCGGTAGCTCATGCCGGTACGGCGGCTGCCGTACATGATTTCCATCGGCGAGAATGCATGGACATGAATCTGGGGAAAGCGAGCTTTGATGGCGCGCAGGGTGTCTCGATAGATGAAAGCGTCCATCTCCGGATTGATCCCGCCCTGCATGCAGACTTCGGTGGCGCCGCGGTCGATGGCGTCGGCCACTTTGGACAGTACGGTGTCCATGTCGTCTGTACGCGCGTCGATATCCTTGCGGTGCCGCGCGAATGCGCAGAACTGGCAGCCGACAAAACATACATTGGTGAAGTTGATGTTGCGGTTGATGACGTAGGTGACCTCGTCGCCCACATCGGTGGCGCGAACATGGTCGGCAGTCCTGATCAAGGCATGCAGATCGGCGCCGGTCGTCGACAGAAGCTCGAGGCCATCGTCGGTCGACAGCTCCTCACCCGCCAGTGAACGCTCGAGGATGGATGCAACCTGCGGGCGTGCGGCGGCAATCCGGCGCGCCAGCGGTGTGTCATCCAGGAGGACGTCGCGGATCTCGTCGATCAACATAGCGGCACTCCTTTTTCATCGGCGCAACGGCGGACGGTGTCGCGCAAATTGGTGTCCAGAAAACCAGGTCGATCGACGTACTCGGCGTAGATCGGCAAGCGCGGTCGAAGCTCGAAGCCCTCGGCGCGGCAAGTGTCGGCGAGCGCGCGCAGGTGCGGCCAGGGAGCTTCCGGATTGACGTAGTCCGGTGTCAGCGGCGAGATTCCGCCCCAGTCGTTGATCCCGGCACTGAGGAACATTCGGTGATCGTACGGGCTGAGATTCGGCGGTGCTTGAATGTTCATCTCGCGCAACATCAGGCGGCCGACCGCGATGGTCTTGGCGATGTCGAGGCTGGTGGGCTCAGGACTCGAAGCCATCTTGGTTGTCGGCTTGGCGCGAAAATTCTGGATGATCACTTCCTGAATGTGACCGTACTCGCGATGCAGCGCGCGGATCGCAGCCAGGCTTTCCACGCGTTCCTGGAGGGTCTCGCCGATGCCCAGCAAGATCCCGGTGGTGAACGGAATCCCAAGCTCGCCGGCGGTACGCATCATTTCCATTCGCACGGCGGGATCCTTGTCGGGCGCATGGTAATGCGCCTCACCCTTGGAGCGCAGCCGCGGACTGATGTTCTCGAGCATGAGGCCCATGCTGACATTGGTTTTCCGGAGCAAGGACATCTCTTCCCGATTCATCACACCGGCATTGGTGTGTGGCAACAACCCTTCTTCGAGGCAGATCTCTGCGGAACGCGCGACGTAATCGATGGTCGTTGGACTGCCAAGGACCTCGAGCGTCGATCGATAGGTGCGAAATGCCTTTTCCGGCTTGTCGCCGAGGCACAGGAGCGCTTCTACGCAACCCAGCCGGCGGCCGCCGGCCGAGCTGGCGCGCACCTCTTCGGGCCGCATCGTCCAGCTGTGCGCATCCTCGGGATCGGCGCGGAAAGTGCAGTAAGAACAGCGGTCTCGGCACAAGTTCGTGATTGGCAGAAACACCTTTGGCGAGTACGTGACAGTCGTACCCTTGAGCCGCGTGCGGACGTGGCCGGCAACGGCGAGGGTCGCGCTGATTTCGTCGGAATCGTCGGATTGCAGCAGGCGCAAAGCGGCGCCGTCGTCGATGACGCTACCTTGGATGGCGCCTTCGAGGGGAATTCGGACCTCAGCGCTCAGTCTGCCGATGCGGGCCGGCGCTAGATCGGCGTCAACGAGAAGAGACATCCACCCGCAGCACGTTGGCTTGGGCCGGTTATAAAAGAGGGGTTATTCCCAGTCAAGGCGATCGAAGTGCTTCGAGGCGCTGCCGCGCTCAGTCTTCGACGATGACCGCGTTGCGCCGAACACGCAGCGCCAGGACCCCGGTCTCTTGGCGATTTTCTCGCAGGAATCGCTCGACGAGCGCGAATTCCCAGGCGTCGAAAATCTTCGAGGACGCGCTCAGAACGCGTTGAACGGCCTGCTCAGGCATCCGAGCGATGCTCACCTCCGGGTCGCCGGCATCGACGAAGGCGATCTCGAGGTCCTCCGTCGCCAGCTCACCGATCGCCTCGTGCAACGCCCCAAGAAAGTCCTCGACCTTGGTCGGACGCACCGCGTGAGGAAAGAATTCGAGGTCCAGCCCACGCCGCACATCGTTGTCGGCGATGTCCACCGCCGCAGCGGCGACGCGCAGATAACACGGGCGGAAGGTATAAACGCGTTCGTCATCGACCGACGGTCGACTGGCTGTGGCGATGTACACGCGCTCCCCGTCGGTGAGTTCCAGATGAACCCGTACCATCGGGTCCCACGCCGCGCCTTCGCTCAGTGGCTCGGTGTCGGTGCGACGCAACTGAACCAGATCGTGGGCACGGTGTTCCGATGTGAACTCGCCGACCGCTGCCGCGATTTCGCCGGCGATGTCACCGGACGATTGCAATTCCAAGGGCGTTGGGACGAGGGTGCCGCAATCGGAGCATGCAAGGAAGGACTGAGACAGCGACGTGACCATCATGAGTGGAGACGTGGCGGTTCCTGATGCGGGTTGTCAGGGACCGTAACGACGAAGCGTGTGCCGTGGTCTGCCTCGCTCGTTGCCTGCAGGCTGCCGCCGAGAATCTGCAACAGTCGGGTGGCTACTCGCAGGCCGAGGCCGAGGCCACGGAACCGGCGTCTTGGCGAGGAATCTGCCTGGGCTAATCCTTGCAATGCTGACAGGCGCTCCTCCGGGCCCATGCCGATACCGGTGTCGCGCACCTCGATCTGAGCACCTTGAGCTGTGTGAACGGCGCGCACGGCGACACTGCCGGAGAGAGTGAACTTGACCGCATTCTCGAGTAGAGCCCAGAGAATCCGCTCGATCTTCTCCTCATCGCTGCTGACCAAAAGCGGCTGAGGGGGCAGGGCACAGGTCAATGCGAGGCCTTTCTCCGCCGCCCGCAAGCGAAATCTCTCGACGCTCTTTTCGATCGTCTGGCGCAGATCGAAGGGCTGTGGATTCAATTCCAGCTCGCCCGCCTCCAAGGAGTTCAGCAGCAGCACGCTCTCGACCAGGTTGAAAAGGTCGTGCGAATTCACCTGCAGCCGCTGCAAGGCGATCTGCTGCTCGGCGCTCAAGTTGCCATGGAGCTCTTCGACGAGGATCGAGGTGTATCCCAGGATGGCGTTGAGCGGCGTGCGTAACTCGTGTGAAAGGTTGGCGAGGAAGTCTTCCTTCACGCGGCGGCTCTTGATGGTCTCACGGCGCCGCGCAACTGCGCGGCGAACCAGATCCGAAATCTGGGGAACATCAAAGGGCTTCGAAACGTAGTCGAAAACGCCGAAACGCAAGCCGCGCAGGGCCGAGTCGAGTGAGCTGTAGCCCGTGACGACGATCACCTCGATGTCCGGATCGAAGGCCTTGATATGCTCGAGTACCTCCATCCCCGACATCTCCGGCATCCGCAGGTCGAGGGTGACCACGTCGATGGGCGCCGCATGGATGATGTCCAGAGCCTGTCGACCGCCGTTGGCCATGTAGACGTTGTAGGAGGGCTTGAAGATCATTCGCAGGGACTCTGCCGGTCCCTGTTCGTCATCGACGATCAGCAACGAGGCCTTCTCGACGTTCATATAGTTGCCCTGTCTGAGCATGAATTCTCGATCCGTAGGCAAAGGCGATGCATCGCATGTACGGTGCCAAGTGTAGGAGGGCTTCGATCGACGGGTCGGGATTCGAGTCTAAGGCCTCAAAATCCTGAAGAATTACTGCTCCAAAGGCACGACCAAAATGCCCGCGGCTGGTTGCGGCGATGGGCCAGTCGGCGTTCAAAACTGAACGCTCAGTCGAAATAGTAGCGTCGGATGGGGAGGTCGCGGCGCGCCTGGCGACCTTGGCTAGCGAAAACCGCGCGAACAGGGGTGCTTTAGCCTACCGCCGACTGCGTGCCTCCGGGCCAGCGAAGATTCGATCGTACGGAAATGTACACAGCAAGCTCGGTGACGGATTCAATGGCGAGTGCCTTGTACCGCGCCTGCCGGCTCCTCGTCGACGCTGCCGACTTCATCGGTGAGACCAAGCTTGTCGATCTTGTACTTGAGGATGCGCCGGGTCGTGCCGAGCAATGCGGCGGCCCGTGTCTGGTTGTACTGCGTCTCGGCCAGCGCCTTCCGAATCAGCGCAAGCTCGAACTGGTCGACCGCGTCGCTCAGGCGGGTCTCGCCGCGGAGAACGGCTTGCTGGACGGCTTGAGGATTGCCGTCGTTGCTGACGAGATATTGCGGCAGATCTTCGGCGACCATGAGGTTGCCGGTCGACAGAACGAGAGAGCGCTCGACGACGTTGTCGAGCTCGCGAACGTTCCCGGGCCAGCTGTATTGCTGCAACAGATCGAGTGCCTCGCTGCTGAAGCGCTTCTCGGAAATGGCGAGCTCGGCGATCTTGGTCGTTAGAAAGTGTTGGACCAGGAGCGGAATGTCTTCCTTGCGCTCGCGCAGAGGAGGGAGGTGGATGGCGACTACGTTCAGCCGGTAGTACAGGTCGGAACGAAAGGTGCCGTCACGCATGCCCTGATGCAGATCGCGGCTGGTTGCGGCGATCACTCGGACGTCCACGTTGATCGCCTGTGTGCCGCCGATCCGAAGGAATTCTCCCTGTTCCAGGACGCGCAGGATTTTCGCCTGCGTACTCGGTTGCATGTCGCCGATCTCGTCGAGGAACAGCGTGCCGTCGTTGGCGTTCTCGAATTGCCCGAGTTGTTTCGTATACGCGTCGGTAAAGGCGCCGCGCTCGTGGCCGAAGAGCTCATTTTCGAGCAGGCTCTCGGGAATCGCCGCGCAATTGAGCGTCACGAGCGGCCCGTTCAATCGCGGGCTGTTGTAGTGAATGGCGCGGGCGATCAGCTCTTTGCCGGTACCGCTCTCGCCGGTAATCAGTACGGTGGTCTTGAGCGGTGCCACCATCGAAACCGTTCCGAGCACGGCCTGGATCTTGCGGGAATTGCCGATGATGTTGTCGAACTTGTAGCGAATTCCGACTTCGCTGCGCAGGGCCTCGACTTCGCGCGCGAGCGCGGCCGACTGCACGGCACGATCGACGATGAGCAGCAACTCCTCGACGTCGAACGGCTTGGTCACGTAATCGAAAGCGCCCAGTTTCATGGCGTTGACTGCTGTTTTGACCGTCTTGGTTGCGGTCAACATAATGACCTGCGGCGTCGTCGCACGCTGCTTGATGCGCTCGAGAACTTCGAGGCCGTCCATGCCAGGCATGATGATGTCGAGCAATACGACCTCGACGTGTTCGGCATCGATCCGTTCCAAGGCCTCATCGCCGGATTTCGCCTGGATGACGTGATACTGATCCTTCAGAACCATCCGCAGTGATTCGCGGACGCTGGGCTCGTCATCGACTACTAGTATTCGATGTGTTTCCATTTTTGACTGCGATATCTCCTTGTCCAGGCAGGGCGACCGCGATCACGGTTTTCCCCGTCTGTGGGTGAACCTCAATTTTGCCGCCGTTACGTTCGACGAGGGCTTTGGCAAATAGGAAACCGATCGACTGCGCGCCTCCCTCATCTTCAGAGCAATGATCGACCATTCGGTTGAGTTTGTCGGCTACCAACTGGCCGCGGGCGGGAAACTCCAAGCTGATGCCGTGGCCGTTGGAGGGATGGATGGCGAGAGTATCGCCGTCGTGTAGATCACGAAGCACGACGCGCAGAAGATTCTCGATTGCGTAGCCGACCTGTGCTCCGTCCACTTCGACCCGGTGCGCATCTGGCGGCTCGTAGTTGAGCAGGACCTGACGCTCGGCGAACGCCGGCGACAACTGGCTCAAGCAGTTGGTGACGAGCGGGCTGAGCCGAATGGATTCGGTTATCGGTTTGCCGAAGCGAGTGAACTGAAGCAGGTTCTCGAGCGTCCGATCCATCCGATCGACTGCTTCGCCGGTCATCCTGGTGACTTGATCGCGGCTGGTTTTGTCTTCCAACAGCCGTTCCAGGCGTTGCGTCAGGGCTTTGATCGTCACCATGGGGTTGCGGAACTCGTGGGCGAGCTCCTGGATCACGAGGTCCACAATCTCTGGTGCGATCCCGTCGGAAACCGCCGTGGGCACGATTTCGTCGGGCACGGGTGGTTGGGTGATGACTTCGGCTACAGCCGGCTCTACACGCACTGGCGCGGCACCGACGGTTCGCTGCAGCGCCACCCGCGTCGAATCGAAAAGCAGATCCTCGGCATCGATGGTCGATGCCGGCGCCATGGTCATGCTGCGCGAGAGCACCGCCTCCATCTCTGCCAGGTTGCCGAACCACATGTACCGCTCCATCCGCTCGACCGCTCGCGCCGTGAGAGAAAACAGCCGATTGGGCCAGAGCTGTCCCAAGTCGCGTGCCAACGCCGCAGCTAAGTGGGCAATGTCATTTGAGCGGTCGCGCAGTGGAGGGAGCGTCATCGGCAGGACGCTCAACCGATAGAACAAATCCGCGTTGAAGCTCGGTTTGGCTGCCAGGCTCTGAAGTGGCGTCTCGGTGGCGCAGATCAAGCGGCACGGGTTCCAGCGCGATTGCGCCTCGAAGCCGCCGGCGTCGCAGATCTCCAATAGAGTCCGTTGCCCCTCGATATCGAGCCCGGCGACATCGTGGATGTAGATCGTCAGCGAATCCTCCGCCGGTCCTGCTATCTGTGCGAGGGCCGTGGGCGTTAGGCCGTCAGCTCCGAGGGCAACGAACCGGCTTTCCCCACTAGCAGCATGAACGGCGCGGGCGAGTCTCGATTTGCCGGTTCCCGATTCTCCCGAGATCAAGATTGGCATGCGCGTTACCGCGGCTCGCTGGGCGAGTTCCTCGAGCTCCCGTGGTACGAACGGATAGGCAAGAAACGACGTGCGATTTGGCGCAGTTATAACAGGCGGCCGGGCGATGAGCTGGTCGACTTGGCGGCGCAACTGTTGAGGGCGAAAGGAGAGGGGAATCGTAACCGACTTCTTGCCCCGAACGTGCGGCGAATCGGCTTCCGATCCGAGTCGGACCAAAGGAAGACGCAGGGCGATTTTCCCTAATCCCTCCGCGGCTTGCAGATCGCCGGAAACGATCAGTAAATCGGCGTCAGTCAGTTGATGAGCGTCGGCCGTGCATGCTTCCGGGGAAAGTCCCGAAACCTCGAATGCCGAACCCAGAACGATGGCCACAGTCTCGCGGATTGTGGCAGAGTTCGTGACGACGCAGACGCGCGGACACCCCACTCAAGCCCTCCTTCACCACCTCGCGTCCCGCACATGATGCTATGTAGCAGCACCTAGTCGGTTACACGGACACTTACAATGTTTTGAAAGCTGAAGTCAATTGTTTGCCGCCCCTCTGGGTCCCTTGCAGAATTGCAAGAGCCGCGTCACATTTCGCTTGAAAAAGTTTAAACTCGCGTGTAACCAAAGTAGGTTCCAAACGTACTTTATGGCCGTTGGCGTTAGGTTTCTTTCTATTCAGCTCGCGCCTTTTTTCGTGACGGACGGGCTTGCACTTCCGCTTTTCGCGAGTTTGGCGGCAGGCTGATGGCGAACGAACTTCAACCCGGTCGTCCACGCGATGCGGCGGCAGATGAAGCGGCGGCGGCCAGCGCCGCGCTGAGCGCCATCGTGGCCCCGCCGGAGGCGGACGGCAAAGCCCAGGACGATGGCCAGCTGGTGGTCGTTCGACCCGAGGTTGTGGAGACCGCCGGCCACGTTCTCGGCAATCTCTTCCAGCGACTCTATCACTCAATTGATCAAGTCCGTGGCGGCGACAGCGGCCTCGCCACAGATCTGACCGCAACCAGCCGGCAGCTCGAGGAGTGCCTGCAACTTTTGATCGACTACGTTGCGCCGCTGCCGCCGGCACTGCAGAAGGTGCCGGCGCGCGACACTGTCCAGAGCCTAGCGCGCCACTTCGAAGACGCTTTGCGCTGTTCGGTGCACCTCGACGAAGGGCTCGATCCGCGCATCGACTTGCTGGTGGATGTTGCCCGGTTGTCGCGCGCGTTTGATTTGTTGGTCGGCAGGGCGGAAGGGGTGGCGCCGGTCGGTGCCGCTGTCCACGCGCTGGCTGCAGCGGGCACGCTGACCGTCACCGCTTCTCTGCAAGCGCATGGGCGTCTGGCGCACAGCTCGCTCAGCGACCTGCGTTGGGCAGTGGTTGAGAAGTTGTTCGAGATTCATGGAGGAAGTGTGCGGGAGGAACCCGGCGCTTCCGGAGACATACGGTGGACTATCCTGCTTCCTCTTCAACCCTGAGCCCTTCGAGCAGCCCACCGCCGCGCATTCTGGTGGTCGACGACGATCCGCTGATTCGTCGTCAGCTCGAGGAGCTTTTCGCCAGGCACGCGTACTCGGTAGCGTCCGCGGCGAACGGCGAGGAAGCGATCGGCAACTTGCGACAGGGGGAGTTTTCGCTCGCGGTCGTTGATCTGCGCATGCCTGACCGCGACGGTATCACTTTGACAACCGAGATCCGCGAATGTTGGCCTGAGACCGACGTAATCATGATCACCGGTCACGGCTCGATCAAAGATGCTGTCGACGCCATGAGTCGCGGCGCCTGCGACTTCATCACCAAGCCCTTCGAGCCCGCTGAGCTCTTGAAGGCCACGCAAAAGGCGCTCGAACGGCGCCGGCTGTTGCGTGACAACGAGAACCTGCGCGACGACAACGCCTATCTGCGACGCGAGCTGTCCGATCGTCATAGCTTTGCCAACATGGTCACCTGCACGCCCGCAATGGCCGAGGTGTTCGCGACCCTCGAAATGTTGGCGACCAATGACGTGACCGTCATCATCACCGGCGAGTCGGGCACCGGCAAAGAGCTCGCTGCCCGCGCCATCCACTTTCAGGGAAAGCGTCGCGACGGTCGATTCGTCGCGATCAACTGCGCGGCTGTGCCCGAACCGCTCTTGGAGAGCGAGCTTTTCGGCTACGAGCGCGGCGCCTTCACCGGCGCCGTCCAGGATCGCGTCGGCAAGATCGAGCTGGCCAGTGGCGGTACGCTCTTCCTCGACGAGGTCGAGAGCATTCCGTTGGCCATGCAGGCCAAGCTCCTGCGCGTCCTCGAGGAACGAGCGATCGAGCGTCTGGGGAGCAACCGGCGAATCAGCGTCGACATGAGAGTTGTGGCCGCTACCAACAAGGATCTCGCTGAAGCCGTGGCGGAAGGCCAGATGCGGGAGGACTTCTACTACCGAATCAACGTCGTTCCCGTACGCTTGCCGCCCCTGCGCCAGAGGTTGAATGACCTCGCGGTGCTGACCGAGGACTATTTGAGTAAGAGTCCCTTGGCGCGAGAGAAGGGTATCGAGCGTCTATCCCATTCCGCGTTGGCGAAGATGACGGGCTACACGTGGCCGGGGAACATTCGCGAGTTGAGGAACGTGCTCGAAAGAGCCCTCCTGACCGCAGTCGGCGACACGATTGAAGATGTGGATCTTCCCGAAGTCGAGACGAAGGTGACTAGTCGCGCCGACGGGTTCGATTTCCGACTGCCGCTGCGGGAGTTCCTCAAGTCAGCGGAGAAAGAATATCTCGTGCGGATGCTATCCGAGTACCGAGGAAGCATCGCGCCGGCAGCGAGACATGCGGTGATTGACCAGGC
>Ga0187892_10002708_pt1 | contig 34434 bp, 34 predicted proteins | sample MA1701073metaG_FD_139345 | JGI IMG/M metagenome (GOLD analysis project Ga0187892, IMG submission 139345) | Bio-ooze microbial communities from a basaltic lava cave in the Kipuka Kanohina Cave System on the Island of Hawaii, USA - MA170107-3 metaG ... | reverse complement strand
CCGCTTGCCGGATGGCGGCGTCGCCACGATCGAGATCGCGCCGCCCGCGACTCCCGCCGCCAATTACGGTTTCGACGTCACGCCGGCGCGGCTCGTCACCGGCTTCATCACCGAGCGGGGCGTGGCGCCGGCCACGCGGGACGGGCTGACCACGCTCTATCCAGAGCACGGGAAAGGGCAGGGGACCTGACCTCGCCCATGACACCGGCCTTCACCCATTGCGCGCTGCATGTGCGCGATCTCGATCGTTCGATCGCCTTCTACCGCAGCTATTGCGGGCTCGAGCTCGTCAAGGAGCACGGCAAGGGCGAGGGACGCACGGTCTGGCTCGCGAGCCCGGGCGCGGAGACGCGTTTCGTCCTGGTCCTGCTCGGGGGCGGCCCCGCGCATGTTCAAGACGAGGGCGACATGACCCATTACGGTTTCGGCGTGCCTACCCGCGAGGACGTCGACCATGTTGCCGCGCGTGCACGCGACGAGGGCTGCCTCCACTGGGAGCCGCGCGACTATGCGCCGCCGACAGGCTATCTCTGCGCGGTGAAGGACCCTTCCGGCCACGTCATCGAGTTCAGCCACGGCCAGCCGCTCGGCCCGCACCGAAGTTAGATCCAAAAACCGGCGGAGCGAGGCCTAGAACTTGTCGTAGGTCACGCAGCAGCAGTCCTTCAGTCCGTCCTCGCGCAGTTTGCAGGAGAGCTTTTCTTCGATGCCCCGGCAGGCCTGCGGGAGGGCGTCAGCCGCGAGCCCGCTGCTGCAGGCCGAAGCGGTGTAGCGAACGCAATTGCCGCCCAGCAACTCCGAGTTCTCCGGGCACTGGCAGTTGGGAGGCGTGCCGACCATGCCGCCCTGGCATGCGGTCGCGGTATCGGATGTCCAGCCTTGGCCGGCTTGACCGGGGTCGGTGCCGGGCATGACGCCGCCTGGCGCCGCTTCGGGTGAACTGTTTTCCTTCTCCGCGTCGTCTCCCGGGGCCGCGCCCTTTCCGAACTGCCTGCTCCCGCGAACCTGCCGGCATTGGAACTTGCCATCGAACGTGCCGCATTCGAACGCGGCCTCGACGATGAGCCCCCGCTCATGAGGCGATGACGGTCTCACGGCCTGCGCAAAGGCCCCCGCGCCGGGGCTGCCGAGAAGCAACAGCGAAAGCAAGACCAGTGCCGGCAGAACAAGGCCGCGAGGCATGCGCATGAACTTCCCTCGGCTACGTCCCCTTAATAATGCCACAGGAACGGGATCGTGGCAGCCGGACTCTCTAACCTCCCCCTCGTGGGGAGGTCCGGCGTCGCGCTTGCGACGCCGGGGTGGGGGGAGGAGTTCCTAACTCGTAAACTATTCGATCTCGTCATACCGGCGGAAGCCGGTATCCAGACTCACAAGCGCAGTGCAGGCCGCTTCTGGATTCCGGCTTTCGCCGGAATGACGGATCACATCATTGTTCCAAACACGAATGGTCCTGAAACCGTCGGCTTCGGCAAGCCCCCCACCCGGCGCGCTAAAGCGCGCCGACCTCCCCACCAGGGGGAGGTTGGAAAATAGAAGGCGGCGCCGACCTCCCCACCAGGGGCAGGTTGCGAAACTCCGCGGCTTCGCGAAACGATGCGCGCACCGATGCTGAGCCGGCGCAAGGTGGACGAATCGGGGCCTTGCCAGAGGGCGTTCCGCTTGTCACCATGGCACCCTTAAGGCTTGCGCGGGTGGGTGCGTCAGGAGCCTTCTCCGCGCGGGATAACCGCAAGGGAGGAGATCATGGGCCAAGCGCAGGGCCAACCAGCCCGCAGCGCCCGCTGCATCGCACTGGTTGGCCCCTATCTCAGCGGAAAGACAACGCTTCTCGAATCCATTCTCGCCCGCACCGGCGCCATCACCCGCCAGGGTTCGACGGCCGGAGGCAACTCGGTGGGGGACGCCTCCGAGGAGGCCCGGCATCACGGCATGAGCGTCGAGCTCAACGTAGCCACCGTCGATTTCCTCGGCGACAGCTTTACCTTCCTCGACTGCCCCGGCTCGATCGAGTTTCAGGCCGACGCGGCCCATGCGCTCACCGCTTGCGACGCCGCCGTCGTGGTGTGCGAGCCCGATGAGAAGAAGGTTCCCGCGCTGCAACTGATCCTCAAGCAGCTCGAAGATCGCGGCATCCCCCATTTCCTGTTCATCAACAAGATCGACAAGGCCGAGGCGCGCGTGCGCGATGTCGTGCCGATGCTCCAGCCCGCCAGCGGCAAGCCGCTCGTTCTGCGCCAGATTCCCATTTGGGAAAACGACATCGTCACCGGCTTCATCGATCTTGCGCTCGAGCGCGCGTATGTCTATCGCGAGCATGCGCCGAGCGAGGTCATGGCGATTCCCGACGCTCTCGCCTCGAGCGAGAAGGAGGCGCGCTTCTCCATGCTCGAGAAACTCGCCGACTATGACGACGAGCTGATGGAGCAGTTGTTGGAGGACGTGCCGCCGCCGCGCGACAAGGTGTTCGACGATCTCTCCAAGGAGTTCCGCGACGGGCTGATCTGCCCCGTATTCATGGGCTCGGCGGAGAACGGCAACGGCATCTTCCGTCTGCTCAAGGCGCTGAGGCACGAAGCCCCTTTTGTTGAAGTCACAGCCAAGCGGCTTGGCGTCGACAAGGCACCCACGTGCGCTTTCGTGACCAAGACCTTCCACACCGCCCATGGCGGCAAGCTGTCGCTCGCCCGCGTGCTCACCGGCAATTTCGCCGATGGGACCACCGTCTATGGCGCTAACGGCGAAGAGCGCATCTCCGGCGTTTTCACCGTCATGGGCCAGGAGCCGACCAAGCGCGGCGCGGCGAAGGCCGGCGATACGGTTGCCTTCGGCCGCCTCGAGGGCGTCAAGACCGGAGCCTCACTGACCGAAGAGAAAGGAAAGAAAGCCCCGATCGAAACGGCGGCGACCACGAGCCCCGTGTTCGGTCTCGCCATCGCCGCCAAGGAAAAAAAGGACGAGGTGAAGCTCACCGCCGCCATCGCCAAGATCATCGAGGAGGACCCCTCGATCTCTCTCACCCACAGCCAGGACATGGGCGAGATGGTGCTGTGGGGACAAGGCGAAATGCATTTGCGCGTGGCGCTCGAACGGCTGGTGCGCAAATACGGCATCGATGCCTCGACCCGCCCGCGCCAGATCCCCTACAAGGAGACCATTCGCAAGCCGGTCGAAGTGCGCGGCCGCCACAAGAAGCAATCGGGCGGGCACGGCCAGTTCGGCGACGTCGTGGTCACGATCAAACCGCGCGCGCGCGGTGCCGGCTTCGAGTTCTCAGACGAGATCAGCGGCGGCGTCGTGCCGAAGAACTATATTCCTTCCGTCGAGATCGGCGTGCGCGATTATCTCGGTTCGGGCCCGCTCGGCTTTCCGGTGGTGGATGTCGAAGTGTGCCTGATCGACGGGTCCTACCATTCCGTCGATTCATCTGACATGGCGTTCCGTCAAGCGGGGCGCATCGCCATGAGCGAAGGCATGCCGAAATGCTCGCCCGTGCTGCTTGAGCCGATCATGGCGGTCGAGATCGCGGTGCCGTCGGAGGCCACGGCGAAGGTCAACTCCATCGTGTCGTCGCGGCGCGGCCAGATTCTCGGTTTCGACTCGCGACCCGGGTGGAGCGGCTGGGACGTGGTCGAGGCGCATCTCCCGGAGGCCGAGATCCAGAACCTGATCGTCGAGTTGCGATCGGCGACGGCGGGGGTGGGGACCTTCAACGCCAAATTCGATCATCTGGCGGAGCTGACCGGAAAGGTCGCCGATCACGTCTTGACGAGTCACGGTCACAAAGCGGCGTGACCATGACCCGATAGCTTTCGGGTCGCAGAGCCCTCGTCTAGGCTTTCGACGATTGCCCGCTTCGTGAGGTCCGCCAGAGCCAACGCAACGCGAGCCACAACACCAACACGACGGCGAGCAGCGTGAGGAGCGGGGCTACGAGCGCGAGCAGCGAGACGAGAAGCGAACCGCCGAACTCCGCGGTGGCGATGGTCGAGTTGCCGAGCCCTGCGGTGAGCACCGTCGATTTCGCCCGGGCGACGGTGGTCACCGACTGCGTCAAACCTGCGACCCCGCCGCCCGCGATGATCGCCGCAGCCCATTTCACCATCGGCGGCAGGTCCGTCATCACCGCCGCGGCGACGACAGTGCCGGCGACGAAGGCGGCGGGCGTGGCCAAACTATCGAGAAGATTGTCCACGCCGGGAATGTAGTAGGCGAGGACCTCCACCACCGCCGCCACGCCGAGCAGAATGAGCGCCGGCAACGTGCCGAGCCATGCGAAGTTCTCGCTCAGAGGAAGATGGCCCGTATAGGCCGCAGCGCTCGCGACCAGCATCGGGAGGAACAGGCGCAATCCGGTCGCCGCAGCGAGGCCAATGCCAAGAGAGCGAGATCGAATTCGGACATGGCCCTGATTACCACACCTGCAGCTTCGCGCCAGGCGGCAGGACCTAGGGCGTGAACCCATAAACACGTCCGTGGATCGCGCGTCCGCCACGCGGCTTACGGGCACGTGGCCGATGGCTGATCGAAGGCGAAACTGCCGGTCTGTCCGGCCGCCGCCTCACAGAACTGACCGCCGACCGTGCCGTCGAACACGTTGCCGCCGCCCGACAGCGTGTTGGGAGCGTCATCGATGTCGATGACGTCGTCGCCGAAATTGCCGCTGAAGGTGCTGTTGTTGAGGCTCACGGTGTTGTTGCCAGAAAACCGGAGGCCATCCCTGCCGGCATTGCCGATTTCCGTATCGGCGATGGTCACCATGTTGCCGTCGACGAAGCTGATGCCATCCCTGGCGGCATTGCTGATTTCCGTATCGGCGATGTTCACCGTATTGTCGCTGCCGAAGCTGATGCCATCCCTGCCGGCATTGCGGATTTCCGTATCGGCGATGCTCACGGTATTGTCATTGGTAAGGCCGATGCCCTCGACGTTGGTATCGCTGATCTCCGTATCGGCGATGTTCACCGTATTGTTGCCGCCGAAGTTGATGCCACGGGCGTCGGTATTGCTGACCTCCGTATAGGCCATGTTCACCGTATTGTTGCTGCCGAAGTTGATGCCTGCGCCGCCCGTATTGCTGACCTCCGTCTCAGCTATGCTCGCCCTATTGTCGCTGCCGAAGTTGATGCCTGCGCCGTCCGTATTGCTGACCTCCGTCTCAGCTATTCTCGCCCAATTGGCGCTGCCGAAGTTGATGCCGGCGCCGCCTGTGTTGCTGACCTCCGTCTCGGCTATGCTCGCCCAATTGTTGCTGCCGAAGTTGATGCCGATGCCGCTCGTATTGCTGACCTCCGTCTGGGCTATGCTCGCCCAATTGTTGCTGCCGAAGTTGATGCCGTTACCGACCACGCCGCTCATGGCGACGTTGAAAATGCCAATGTCCCTATTGTTGTCGAGGAAGGAGATCCCGCCAGCGCCTATCTGTGTGAGGGTCGCACCGTCGATGGTCACGTCGCTATTATTGCTGCCGAACTGGATACCAGTATTGACCACGTTGTTCAGGGTAACATCGTAAATGCGGATATTGCGATTGCCGTTATTGATCTGAATACCGTCACCATTGACGTCGGTCGAGATGGTCACGTGTTTGATGGTCACGTCGCGATTGTTGTCGTTGAACAGAATGCCGTCATCGTCGATATTGAAGAGATTCAGTTGCTCGAGCACGATGTTGCGGTGGTTGTCGCCCGCGACGACGCCCCTCATTCCCTCGACCATGTCGAAACCGACAACATGCATGTTGTTGCCGGCGAGAGTGAGGTCGGGGGTTCCTGCAATGCCGTTGATGGTGGGCCGCGAGCCGGGCGCGGTGAAGTCGGCGACCACGCCAGATTTGACGCCTCGCACCTGGATGGTCGAGCCGCCGCCTTGCAGCGTCTGATTGCCTTGCAGCACCTGCGGGCCGGCGATGGTGCCGCCCTTGGCGATGAGCAGCGAGTTGTCGCCGGCTTTGGCGGAGGTCGTGGTGATCGAGGAGCCGACATATGCGACGCGGTCAAACCGCACGTCCGTGAGCACGTCTAAGACCTTCTCAGGCCCGGATTGCACGGTGATGATGTCGTCGTCGCGTTCGATGCGTTCTTGCATGCGCCGCGACTGCGGGCTGAGAAGCGCGTAGGTCTTGGTGCCACCGAGCGGAATTCTGAGCCTCGCGCCGACCTCCCAGAGATCGTCGCGCACGTCGTCATGGCTGTAGCCGGCATCGAAAGTCAGTCTTGAACCGCCCCAGTCCGGGATCAGATCGTCGATGCGCCATTCGACGCGGGCGCTCGGCCCCGCCACCTCGTCGATCGCATCGGAGTGATCGAACCAGAAGCCGCCGCCATAGACGCGAAGCTCGTGCCGCATACCCTGCTTGGTCTCCGGCGAGCCGAACAGGAGATAGCCGATCTCGCCATTGACGCCGTAAAGCGGCACTTCCTCGCCACCGATCATGAAGATCGAGTTGCCCTTGAGCTTCACCTGGGCCAGTTCTGGCGAGACTTTCGGATCGGTGACCGGCAAATAGCCGTTGACGCGCAAGTCCCACTTGACACTCAGGGCCTCGAGGCCGCCCGCCACCTGCCAGAAGGTGTTGTCCACGGAGGTTTCCCGCACATCGCCGCTGATCCAGGCACCGAGATTCCAGCCCGAGGGCGTCATCTTGCGCAAGCCGAACTGGGCGTTTCCCTCCTGCGTGCTTTGCTCGATGAATTGAAAGCGGCCGTCGAAGAAGAGCAGTGCGCTCGGGCCTTGCATCAAGGGCGCCCACAGCTCGATCAGCGCGCGGCTGTGGTCGTCATCGGCGCCGAGCCCGCCAAACTCGACCCAGGGGTTCCAATTGCGTCCAATAGGAACAGACGCACTCTCCCCCGCGTTCGCAGCTGCTGGCAAAGCAACGAGGCCAAGGGCAACGAACGCGCGAATAAGCCGCTGCGATGACGCGGCAAATCGCATACAGCCCCCCGAGTCGAGGAATCCCTCGAAGGCCAAAATGTAACAGATAGATTCCCCCCAAGCACAATCGAAAGGCCTCACGAGATTGCATTTATCTCTCGACTGTGGCCGACCTGGGTCATTATATCGTTGACACCACAGATACTAGAGGTAGTGGGAATGAGTGACAGGCCGGCAGTAGAAGGGGATGACATCGAGGTGACGCCCGAGATGATCGAGGCGGGGATAGAGGCGGCGTCGAGCGCAGTCCTTATGGAGGTGACTACCGACGAGTTGGCACAGGCGCTCGAAGCTGCCTTCGGTGTGATGCTTCGAGCGCGACGATAAGTGCGTGCCTCAGTGACCGGACCTCCTCAGCGAGCGACTTGAGGTCCGCAATGGTGCCCTTTATCCGTTGATAGTCACGAGCGGCGATTTCATATCGGCGATTACTCTTCGGCATTCTGATGTGCTGCGCCGGCTCTTGGGTCTCCATGTCCATGAGCCATGGATCGTGGACAATGCGATTCCTTCGCTCTCCAAGTTGCTGAAATTTCGGTGACAGCCTGTTCCACTTGCCGATTTGCTTTTTGAGATGGGGCTGGGCGCTGCCCCGCACGGTCAGCAGCGCAATGATAGCGTTCAGTCGTGGATGGGCACCAGTGTATTGGCCAGTGAGGCAGGCGGTCACGGGCGCGTCGGTTTTCGCGAGCAGTCCGATAATGCCGTCTAACTGGCTTTCAAAATGGGACCAATCGGAGGTGACGCGACCAATAAACGAGTATACTGGATGGTCGTCGGGTGGACGTGTAACAGCACCGCTCATTGCCTGCGCCGTTGCATGCCCGCTCGCTATGCCGACGCTCGCAGCAATCTTCTTGGGCTTAGACATGAAGAACCCCCCATTGGAAAAGACCGACCAAAAATACAGTGATAAGGAAGCCGAACGCCGCTTCGAGGCAGCGCTCCGCGGCTCGCGTGAAGTCGGCCACAAGACGATGAGCAGCATGACTCCGAAGCGGGATAAGCGGAAGGGCCGCTCGACGAAGGAAACAAGCAAGAAACGTTGAGAGCCTTCAGCGCGACGACACGAGCTTGGTGGTGGCCCACGTCAGCATGAATGCTATGGCACCAACCGCTCCTGTAAGTGCTTGGCTGTGAAACCCTGTGAAGTTGCGGATGGCAACCATAATTGCCACGGCAACAAACCCCGCCATTAGGCTAACCACAAACCTGAGAAAGATATTCATTTCTTGCCTCCGGGTTGCCGACACTCGAAGTCGATCACGACGATGGAGTCGGCGCTGGTCCGCAGCAGTCTTAGGCGTGCGATGTAAGTGGCGCTTTCATTAAAGCCATCGAACTCCATCAACGCGCCATAATTCAGAATGGCTGTGTTGAGGGCCGTGCCCAACAGATCATAGTACTCGTGCGCGTACCCCTTGATTGTGAAGGACAGATTCAGGGTGCGGGAAAAGACTTGGTTGCTACGAAAGTCCACGTCCCAGACGGCAGAACCAGATGCTCTCGCACAGCCTAATTTCTCTGGATAGCAAACGTGACGGCTGTATTCACGGCACTCTAGCTGGCGAACCTGCTCCCAAAGTGGAGCTTGTAGGTTGATGGTCCGCGCATGGCTAGACGCACTAGCGACCAGAGCGGCAGCGACGATAACCGCACATCTGAGAGATTGACTCATGGCTGATCCCCGGTCGTACCCTCAAAAAACGGACGCAGAAGCCCGACGAGCTCTGCCACGCAATGCCGTTCCAAAGGAACGAGAAGTAATTTATCGCCTTCGATACGAAGATGTACCCGAACTGGCGATCCCCCTTCCGCCACGGCTAAACTTGGAACGCTTATTACAGGTGGCAGGACGAACGGACCCGGACCGTCTAATTGAACGATTGTGGGATTACGTCGCGCGCTGATTGGCATGGCCATCCCCCCGTTTGGCCTTCCTCGCCGCAGGCAACCTTAGCACTTCTCCGCCGTCGCCGTCGCAATTTGCGCCAGCGCAGGAACCGTGCGGCTTTGCACTTGTAGACTGGCTTAATGAGGCTGACGGTACGTGAGACGCTTGCCGTCGGCACCTTTGACGGCAAGCGCGGCACGTACCCCATCGTTGTAGCCAAGCGCAACGCGGTGATTGAAGCGGAAGTCATACTCCGCAAGGTAGCGGTGTAGATGCTTCTCGGCGCAATGCTGATAGATGCCTTTCATCCCGCGCTTGAAGATCGAGAAGTAGCCTTCGGCTGAGTTTACATGCACGTCGCCGCGCACATATTCTTCGGCGCTGTGTTTCACTGTCTCATGAGAGGCGAACTCCTTATCGGAGCCAAAGTAGAGTTTGCTCTCGTCGGTGTGGAAGCGGCTCTCGCGCGCAACGTTGTCAAGCACGACCTTCCGCACGGTGACCTGATCGGCAACGCCGACATGGAACGTGCGAGCGGGGCCGCCGCGTTCAACGAGACAGACGACGGCACGCCTACTGCGTGGGCTCAGCTTGGGATACCGATAGGCAGCACCGGGTTTTGTGGCCTTGGGCGGCGTTTTGACCTTGCCGAAATACGTTTCGTCCGCCTCGACCACCTTGCCAGTGCCGCCTATTGGCGTGAGGCCGCCAGCCCGCATGGCTTCCCTGATCCGATGCGCCATGAACCAGGCGGAGCGGTAGGTAATGCCAAGGGTGCGGTGGAGCTGGTGCGCCGAGACCCCCTTCTTGCTCGACGCCATCAGGTAGAAGCCCACCAGCCACTTATGCAGCGCAATGTGGCTCCGCTCCATGACGGTTTTCATGGTCACGGTAAAATCCTTGGCGCACTCCTTCTCGGCACAGCGGTACACGCCGGGGCGCGCGGTCGGGTAGGCGTGGTTGACCACCCCGCAATGCGGGCAGACCGGGCCGTCGGGCCACAGCACGCCCTCGAGAAATTCGCGGGCGGCAACATCGTCGTTGAAATGCCTATCGGAAAGGACGGATTTGGACATGAAAGCAATTCCTGACTGCGAGAAAACTTTCGAGAACTGGCAACCCCATGGCGTTCCTACTGCCGAGGCGGAGATCGACCTTCTGGAGAAAGGGCGTCGGCAATTTGGCCTTGAAGCCCTTCCGCTGCGGATCGCGCCATCGTCACGATTAGCCATCCATCTGAAACCAAAAACCACAGCGAAACGGTAGCGCCATCCTCGGAGGCGAGGGCGCGGCTGTCGCTCGCGGTCTGCGGGGTCAAGCTGCGTGGTGCATCCGGCATGGCGCGACCCTCCATGCCCCCAACACTACATCATGGGCTCTGTGGTGTCAACGATATAATGACCCCGACCTGCCACAGTCACGGCCAGCGCGCTCACATGCGCCTGAGATTATCGACCTTGGGGGCCCTCAACTCAGGTCCTGTTCTGCGGACATAGCGTATTGATGCCGTCTGCATGATGTGATTCCAGCTCCCAAAACCGGGGCATCGAATCATGCGGTATGAACTCAGCGACGACGAATGGAGCGTCATCAAGCCGATGCTCCCGAACAAGCCACGGGCATTCCCCGCGTCGATGACCCGGCGCATTCTCAACGGCATCTTTTTTGGGTCCTGCGCTCAGGCGCACCTTGGCGCGATCTACCCGAGAGCTACGGTCCCCATACGACGGGTCCTGCATCGCGGGCAACAAAGAGCAACAGATGGGCCGTTCGCGAGGCGGACTTACCAGCAAGATTCACGTTGTCGTGGACGCCAATGGCTTGCCAGTGCGCCTCGGCCTCTCGCCCGGTGAGGCGCACGACAATCGGCTATGTTCGGTACTCCTCACCGGATTGCGCCCACGAACGACGCTGCTGGCAGATCGAGGCTATGACGCTGACTGGATCAGGGCGCTCGCCAGTCGGCAGGGCGCGTGGGCGAACATCCCGCCGAAATGCAATCGCAAAGACCCGATCTCCTTCAGCCCTTACCTCTACCGAGCACGTAACTTGGTTGAGCGCTCGTTCAACAAGATCAAGCAGTGTCGGCGTATCGCGACCCGCTATGACAAGCTCGCAGCCAACTACCTTGCGTTCATCAAGCTTGCTGCTATTCGGATTTGGCTACGCGTTTATGAGTCCACGTCCTAATCTCCTGCGCGCGGGTTCGCTTGGCGCCAGTCCGAGGGGCGCTCGAAGCTTCCGCGCCAGATGCCGCGCTTGGCGGCTTGTGCCTCGGCCTCGATATCGCGATAGGGATTGCCGGCAGCGCCGCCGAGATCGATGGCATAGCCGTCGCGCACCATAGCCTCGCCGAGATCGGGCACGCCGCCCGCGCTACACACCGCCACGCTGCGGCCGAAGCCGTCGGTGGCGCGTGCCTCGCAATTCACATTGCCGCCTTTCATGAGAGTGGTGAGCTTGGCCTTGGCGGCGCGGCCGCAGAGCCAGGTCTTGCCGTTGGCTTCGGTGCAGGTCTGGTGAAGCTCGGGCGCATCAATGCCGAACAGGCGGTATTCGGCCCCGTTAGCCGCCCGGATCGTGTCGCCGTCCACGGAGACGATTTCCGCACCGAGGCCGAAGGGGGGCACCTCGACGGTGCAGTAGCGCTCGATCAGGATCACGGCGATCACTATGAGCACGAGCGCGATCACCTTGCCGAGCGCCTGGGCAAGCGCGCGGGACGACTGTCCTTCGGTCTCCTGGCCTTTCCGTCCGGTCACGCTTCGAGGAGTTAGCTTAGATTCGCCCGCGCGGCGAGGCGTCGAGCCTCGAGGCTAGCTGCCATCGATGCGCCTGCCGATGATGGCGATCGCCTGCTGATAGACGCCGGCCGCGTTCCAGCCCTGGATGGCGCCGAAGTTGGGCTGGCCGGGCTGATAGCCGGCGCCTCTGACCCAGCCATGGCCTTTGAGGAAATTGGCGGTCGAGGCAAGTGCGTCGGCCTTGGTGTTGAGGTTGACGACGCCGTTGCCGTCGCCGTCGACGGCGTAGAGCAGGATGCTTTTCGGCAAGAACTGAGTCTGGCCGACCTCGCCATGCATGGCGCCGCGCGTCGCGCCGCTCAGGACGCCACGATCGACCAGCTTGAGCGCGGCATAGAGTTGATCGGTGAAATATTCGGGGCGCCGGCAGTCGTAAGCGAGGGTGGCGACCGCGGAAATCGTCGGCTGATTGCCCATGAAGCTGCCGAAGGCGGTCTCCATTCCCCAGATGGCGATGAGCGGGCCCGCTGGGACGCCGAAGCGCTTCTCGATCGAAGAGAACAGTGCGGCATTTGCCGATCTCATCGATTTGCCACGGGCGGCAATGGCCGGGCCGCCTCTCTTGGCCATGAATTGATCGAGGCTCAGCTTGAAGCTCTTCTGGCCGCGGTCGGCCCTGATCGTCCCGACCGAATATTTCGTCGACATCAGCGCCGCGATCGCCTTGGCTCCCATGCCGTTGCCGGCGGCCTCGCCGGCGAATGCCTTCTTCCAGCCTTCGAAGCCTGAGCTGTTGTTGCCGCAAGGAGCCGCCGCCGCCGGGCCGCTCATCAGCCCGATCATGAGCGCCAGAAATGCAGCCGGACTCAGAGACTTGACCGTCATGGAGAGCGACCCCCCGCGTTCCCTGTAAGGCCTTTTGGGGCGAGCCCCATTCCTCTCGTCCCGTTAACCTTAACCATTTTAACAAAAAAGTCCCGACTCTTCACGGAAATGGGCTAAGGTCGCCACACGGTGATGGCGTTCCCTCCCATCACCGTCCCCGCAGGGAACTACATGGAAGAAGCCCCGCTCCCCCCGTTCGGGGCTTCTTCCTTCCTGCGCTCCACCTCCTGCCGGCACGCTCATTCACGGGCTCAAAGAAGCGGTCGCAACGCTGCAAGGCCCGGAACCCGACCATTCGCCGGTCTTGCAGCGGCGCGTCCTGACGGGTTAGAGAATTGTGACGCTTTTTTGTGCGAGGTCCGTATGACGAGAGGGTGTTCCCATGACCAAGATCTATCCGCAGCTTGATATCCCCGCCACGCTCGCCGCCGGCCCAGGGCCTGGGAACACCGACCCGCGGGTGCTTGATCGCTTCGCCAAGACCGGCGTCGCCGACCACATGCAGAAGGATGTGCTGCGCGGCATGATCGAGGCCAAGCACATGCTGCGCGACCTGTGGGGCACAAAGAACGTCTACACGTATGGCGTCGCCGGGACAGGCTTCTCGGGGCTCGATTGCATGCTCTCTTTGATCTTGCCGGGCGACAAAGTGGTCGCGTTCCCGAACGGCACCTTCTCCGGCATCGACAGCCTCACCATCCGCATGAAGGCCGCGACCGCCGAGGAGCTTGCGGCGGATTCGCTCAATCCCAAGCCGAAGAGCGTGGTGGTCGTCGAGACCCCGCACGGCCAGTCGGTCACCGCCGAGACCATCGAGAAGGCGCTCGCAGAGCACAAGCCGATGTGGGCCTTCATGGCCCATTGGGAGACGGGCTCGGGACGCATCAACGACCTCAGGGCCTTCAACGACGCATGTCTCAAGCATGGCGCGATGGGTCTCGTCGACGCGGTGTCGAGCCTCGGCGTCGCCGATTTCAGCATCGACGACTATCCGGGCGTCGTCGCCTGGGCATCGTGTCCGCAGAAGGGCGTGCTCTCGCTTCCGCTCACTTATGCGCCGGTCAGCTTCACCGACAAGGCGATCGAGATGGTGAGGAAGCGCGGCTGCCGCACCTACGTGCATCACCCGATCCTCGACGCACGGCATTGGGGCATCATCGACGGCAAGGACGTCGAGGCGCCCGTCTATCACCAGACCCATTCATGCTACGCGGTCGCCGCCTTCCACGAGGCGCTCCGCATCATTCTCGGCTATGGCCGGCGCCGCAAGGCATCCGACTACGCCTATCACGAGAAGGCGCTGCGCCAGGCCGTCGAAGCCATGGGCTGCGACGTCACGTCGAATATGACCAGCCTTGTCGTGCTCAACCTGCCCGGCAAACTGAAGGGCAAGGAGAAGGAACTGGTGCAAGGCGCGCGCGCGCAGGGCTTCGGCATCTGGCCCACGCTGTCGGAGCCGGTTCAAGTCCGCATCGGCATCCTCAATCAGCTCACTCCCGAGCAGATCACCGAGATCGTCAGCCGCTTTGCCGACGCCATGCTCGCCATGGGCGCCGAGTTCGACAAGCAGAAGGTGATGAACCAGCTCAAGTCGTACTACGCCAAGGCGGCTTAAGGTTCACCGCCGTTAACACCTTAGGGCGCCGATTGCATTAAACCGAAGGGCCATGAGGCGATGTTTGGCCGCCTTGGTCCTCTCGCTCTGCGCCGCAACGGACGTCGCCGGCGCTTGTCTTGGCGTGAACAGCCTGACCGGGAAAGGTCAGGCCGTGCAGGAGCTCTACCGCACGAGTGTCAGCCACCCGCGACGGTTCTTCGCCGAGGCAACGCATGATCGCGCGACGGGACGGCCACGCATCATCTATTACAGCCGCTACGCAAGCGCGCCTGGCCACTTCAAGAGCTTCATCAGGCAGCACGAGTGCTGCCATCACAGCGGGCACAGGGATGAGATCGCAGCCAATTGCTGCGCGCTCCGGCGGATGAACCTGTCTGGCAGCGGGCTTGCGGTCCTCAGGAGTTACATAATTTCGAGAGACGTGAACAGTCAGACCGCGGTCGATTATTCCGGGCAAGGAGCGCTGTTCTGGGGCAAGACCGTAAGTCGATGTCTCGGCCAAGCCTTCCGCTGAGAGGTTAGCCTTTGCTCCTGGGTTGTTGCAGGTCGCGCATCGCGTCTGCCATGAGCCAAGAGAGTTGCTGCGCCTGTATGCCGAAGGTCTGCATCTGGGTCTGCGCGTAGCGGCTCTGCAGCGTCAGCACCTCCTGGATGTCCTTGGCGCGGGCGAGTTCGCTCGCCAAGGCGAAAGACCGCTCCGCGTTCTCCTTGGCGAAGGCGATGGCCTTCTCCTGCACGGCCTTAAAGCCTGTCATCTCGATGTTCCCCGCACCGGCCCACGCGCTCATGGCATTCGCAAGGAAATCCATGAACTGACCGTAGGCCACGCGCGCCTGCTCGACATTCTTCTCGGCAAAATCGCGCAGTTCAGGCGGTATCTCGAACGAAGGCTTCTCTGCCATGGCGGGTTCCTCTCAAGTCTCCTGGGTTGCAGGGCGGGCCAAGCGTGCTCCTCTAGCGTTAGACTACTGCATTTTTTGTGAAAAAAGGGGGGCGTTTCCTGTGCTTCGCGCGTTTGCGTTAATACTGCTTTGCCGTCGCCAGGGCCGAGAAGCATGCTAGAACCCCACTGTGGGTAAAGAGGGAAATCGTTGAATGACACACACTCGTGCCGCAGCGGCCATCGTGGCCTTTGCCCTGCCGTTCCTTTGCTTGGCGCCTTCGGCGGCGCTTGCGCAGGCGGGGACCATCACCAAGGGCATGCAGAACAATTGCGCCAACGACTACAAGAAGTTCTGCGGAGACTACGGCCTGCAAACCTCGGCCCTCAACCTCTGCATGAAGAAAGCAGGCCCGAGCCTGTCGCCGGCCTGCGTGCAGGCGCTGGTCCAGGCCGGAAAGGTTTCACAGGCCGAGGTGGATAAGATCAAGGCGCAGATGAAACGGTAGCAGCCACGGCCGTCCCCAGCACGCCGATCGAGAACAAGGATTTTGACCATGAAGAGATTTCTTTGCTTGAGCGTGTTCGTGGCTGCGGCGCTCGCTTCTCCCGCGGCCTTCGCCGCCGACGAGTGCGCCAAGATCATGGCCACCGGCCACCCGCAATACCCCGCGCTCGCCTATAAGGACGGCGACGCCATCGTGGGCGCCGTGCCGACTCTGGTCGAGACGATTGCCAAGCAGATCAACGTCCCGCTCGAATCGAAAGCCATGGGGTCTTGGGCCGACGCTCAAGCCGCGGCACGCGACGGGAAAGCCGATATGATCTTCGGCGTCTACTACAACGACGAACGGGCCCAATACCTCGACTATGTCCAGCCGGCCTTCATGTTCGACGACGTGGCAATCTTCGTCGCCAAGGGCAAGTCGTTCCCCTTCACCGGGCAGGACGATCTCATCGGCAAGAAGGGCGTCACGAATGAAGGCGAGAGCTACGGCAACGAGTTCGACACCTTCATGAAAGCGAAACTCGACGTCGCGCGCGTCGACGGCATCGACAATGCGTTCAAGGACCTGTTGGCGGGGAAGGCCGAGTATCTCATCGCCGGCTATTATCCCGGTACTGCCGAAGCCGCCAAAGCTGGGTTGAAGGACCAGGTCGAAGTGCTGGACCAGGCGCTGCTCACCGCCGAGATGTTCGTCGCCTTCTCCAAGAAGTCGCCCTGCCGGTCGTTGGCCGAGAAATTCGGGCAGGGGATCACCGAACTGACCACCGACAACAGCTTCGATGCGATGGTGACCGAGGCCGGCAAGGCATGGGACGCCGGTCAGGGGAAGGAATAGCGCTCATCGCCGCTCTAAGTCTGGCCGGGCGCCTTTAAAGCGCTGCCGCAAGCGATAGGGTGCCCTAACCTCCCCCTAGCGGGAGGTCCGGCGTCGCATAGAATTTTTGCGCTACCGCTCCGCTACTTTGAGCGCATCTGCCCGCCGGGTGGGGGCTGACGACTTCCGGCGAAGCAGGGTTATCCGTCATTCCGGCGAAAGCCGGCGGCATGCACGGCGTTTGTTGCTCTGGATACCGGCTTGCGCCGGTATGACGAATTGTTCACGCCACCCGGCTCACTGCGCTCGCCGCCCCCTCCATCAGGGAGGGTAGATCGAACGGGAACCTCTCGTCATACCGGCGCAAGCCGGTATCCAGAATGACAAGTGCGGTGCGTGGGATTTCTGGATTCCGGCTTTCGCCGGAATGACGCGGGTGCTGGTTAAGCCGCCCTCCGCATCGAGGGGGGTAGAAGGATCGCGCGACGCGCCTACTCGGCGGCGGCTGCGACCGGCTCGAGACCGGCAAGCTCTTTCTCGGCCTCGAGCGCCGCCATGCAGCCGAAGCCCGCGGCGGTCACCGCCTGCCGGTAGACATCGTCGGCCACGTCGCCTGCGGCGAAGACGCCCGGCACGCTCGTCGCCGTCGAGTGCGGCTTCACCAGGATGTAGCCGGACGGCTTCATATCGAGCTGGCCCTTGAACAGCTCGGTCTGCGGCTCGTGGCCGATGGCGATGAAGATGCCGTCGATGGGGCGCGTGACGATCTCGCCGGTCAGCGTGTTCTTGAGCGCTGCGCCGGTCACGGAGAGAGGCGTGTCGACCCCGAGCACTTCGTGAAGCTCGGCGTTCCACATCACCTCGATCTTCGGATTGGCGAACAGCCGCTCTTGCAAGATCTTCTCGGCGCGGAGCGCGCCCCGCCGGTGCACCAGGGTGACGTGGCTGGCGATATTGGCGAGATAGATCGCCTCCTCGACCGCGGTGTTGCCGCCGCCGACCACGATCACCTTCTTGCCGCGGAAGAAGAAGCCGTCGCAGGTGGCGCAGGCCGACACGCCGTAACCCTTGAAACGCTCCTCGGACGGGAGCCCGAGCCAGCGCGCCCTGGCGCCGGTGGCGATGATGAGGGTGTCGGCGGTGTAATCGGTGCCACTGTCGCCCTTGAGCCAGAAGGGACGGCGCTTCACGTCGGCTTCGACGATGTGGTCGCGGATGATCTCCGTGCCGACATGCTCGGCCTGCGCGCGCATTTGGTCCATGAGCCAGGGGCCCTGGATCACATCGGCGAAGCCCGGATAGTTCTCCACATCGGTGGTGGTGGTCATCTGCCCGCCGGGCTGAATGCCCTCGATGAGGAGCGGCTTCAGCATGGCGCGGGCGGCATAGATGCCGGCGGTATAGCCGGCGGGCCCTGAGCCGACGATGATGACCTTGACGTGACGTTTGGCAGCCATGGGCCTGCCTTTCGATGCAGGAAAGGACGCACAGGTAAGCATAGAGCGCGCGCGGCGCAAGCCGACCGGCTCGGCTGGGCGAGATTATCGTTTGATTTCAGGGCCTAGCGGGCAGGGGGCGGCGGCTCGATCTCGGTGTCTTTGCCCGGATCGCAGCCACCGATTCGACTCTTTCCAAAAATTTCCGGAACGATTTCGGCTCAATTTCTTTTCGATTCTTTTGGCTGGAGGACTTAAAAGTGCGCGGGCAGGCCGGGAAGGAGCCGGCTACAAGCCCGCGATCCCAGCCACCCTGCAAGGAAGAAACGCATGCGCTCGGCAAGGCTCGATGCGACCGACTGGCGAATTCTCCGCGCGCTGCAGGCCGACGGCCGCATCACCAATGTCGATCTCGCCCGCGAGGTCGGGATCTCGGCGCCGGCCTGCCTCCGCCGCGCACGCGCGCTCGAAGGAGCCGGCATCATCAAGGGCTTCACCGCGCTCCTCAACGACAAGGCGCTCGGCTTCGAGGTCACCGCCTTCGCCATGATCCGTTTGCACAGTCAGGCTGAGGCCGATCTCATCGCCTTCGAGGAGCGCGCCCGGAGCTCGGCCATCGTGCGGGATTGCTACATGCTGTCCGGCGAGATCGACTTTCTGCTGCGCTGCGTCGCTCCCGATTTGAGTGCGTTTCAGGATTTCATCATCCACGAGCTGACCGCCGCGCCCAATGTGGCGAGCGTCAAGACCTCGCTCGTCATCCGCGCCTCCAAACAGGCGGAAGGTTTGCCGGTCGAGCTTGCCAAAGAAGCAAGCGCCCCGGCGAAACCGATGGCGCGCGCGCGAAGCTGACCTAGGAGCCGGCGTTAAGCCCGCCTCATGCTGAGGAGCGCGTCCCTAGGAGCGCGTCTCGAAGCACGGTGATCGGAACGCCTCCTTCGAGACGCCGCCTCCGGCGGCTCCTCAGGATGAGGGTTTGCCACTTGAGGCGCGTCGCCGGACCTCCTCACGACACCCCGCCTCATGCTGAGGAGCGCGTCCCTAGGAGCGCGTCTCGAAGCGTGGTGGTCGGAACGCGCCGCCTCCGGCGGCTCCTCAGGATGAGGAGAAGGCCCAGGCGCCATAGCCGACGACGCGGGCCCGGTCGCCGCTCGTGTCGCCGGAATTGCGCAAGTCGAGCCGCTCGATGCGCCACTTCCGGGCGCTCGCGGCGCAGAGCGCGCCGTTCAGCGCGGCGAACCCGCAAGCGTCGTACGGACCCAACCGGTCGAATTGGAACCGCTCGATGGTCTCGGCCGTGGCACGATCGCGTTTCCGCGCCGAGGCGTCGTCGAGATAATGCGACAGATCGGTGCTGACCACGAGAAGCGTGCGCCCGTCGAGCACCCTATCGATGATCGCGGCAACCTGCTCCGGCGCGGCATCGCCCACGAGCAGCGGTATGAGCATGAAGCGACCGAGCACCGCTTGCAGGAACGGCAGCTCGACTTCGAGAGAGTGTTCGGGCGCATGGGCCCGATCGTCGAAGCTCACGAGTCCTGCTTCCACGAGCGCGGCGACGGCGTGCCGGTCGACCTCGACCTCGCCGAGCGGCGTGGCGAAGGAGGCGGAGGAGGGCGCGGCAACGCCGCTGACCGCCACGTAATGGGCGGGGCCGATCGCCAGCACCCGCTCAAACGCGGTGTCCGATGATACGACCGGCGCAAAGGCGCTTCCTGCGACCGGACCGGAATAGATGTAGCCGGCATGAGGCGCGATGACGCCGGCGAGGCCCGGTTGGTCGATCTCCTTGGCTTGCGCCAACAGGGCATCGACCGCGGCCTTCAGGTCCTTGGCCTCAAGCGGATAGAAGCTGCCGGCGACCGCGGCCTGTCTGACGGTTGAGCCCGGTTCTCGCGCAAACATCAGCCGTTGACTCCCATGAGAACCTGCCCATGCTTCTAGCATGGAAAACATCGGGATCGGCGCCTCGGTGCCCGGCCGCTATTGGCATGCGCTCGCCGACGGCCGCCTGCAATGCGACCTCTGCCCGCGCGAGTGCAAGCTGCATGAGGGCCAGAGGGGGCTTTGCTTCGTCAGGGCGCGCGAAAGCGACCGGATCGTGCTTACGACCTATGGGCGGTCTTCGGGCTTCTGCCTCGATCCCATCGAGAAGAAGCCGCTCAACCACTTCCTGCCGGGGACGGCCGTGCTCTCCTTCGGCACCGCCGGCTGCAATCTCACCTGCAAGTTCTGCCAGAACTGGGACATCTCCAAGGCCCGCGCCGACGACCGGCTGCAGAGCCAAGCTTCGCCGGAGGCCATCGCGCGGGCCGCGGTCGAAAGCGGTGCGCGATCGGTTGCCTTCACCTATAACGACCCGGTCATCTTCCTCGAATATGCGGTCGACGTTGCCGCGGCGTGCCGGGAGGCCGGCGTCAAGACCGTGGCCGTGACCGCGGGCTATATCGGCAAGGGCGCGCGGCCGGAGTTCTTCTCGGCCATGGACGCCGCCAATATCGACCTCAAGGGCTTCACCGAGAATTTCTACCGCAAGCTCTGCACCGGCTCGCTCGACGCGGTGCTCGACACGCTCCGCTACGTCAAGCACGAGACGAACACCTGGCTCGAGATCACCACGCTTCTGATCCCAGGCGAAAACGATTCGTCTCAAGAGGTTGGCGCTCTCAGCGAATGGGTCATGGAAGCGCTCGGGCCTGACGTGCCGCTCCACTTCACCGCGTTCCATCCCGACTGGAAGATGCGCGACACCCCGCCGACGCCGCCTTCCACTCTCACGCGGGCGCAAAGCATCGCGCGCTCCGCAGGGCTTCGCTACGTCTACACCGGCAACGTGCATGACGAGGCGGGGCAGAGCACCTATTGCGGGTCTTGCGGGAAGCGGCTGATCGGCCGCGACTGGTACACGATCACCGATTGGCGCCTCGACCGACAAGGACGCTGCCCCTCCTGCGGCGCGCCTTGCCCCGGTTTGTTCGACGCCTCACCCGGGACGTGGGGCGCGCGCCGTGCTCCCATCCTCATCGCCGCGGCATGAGCGCGAAGGCTCCAAGCAATCCCGTGCTCGTCGAGGTGATGAGGGGGACGGTCGTCGAGAGCCGTCATGCCGGCGCGATCGCCGTCGCCGATGCCTCCGGGCGGCTCGTTCTCGCCCTCGGCGACACGACGCGGCCGATCTTCCCGCGTTCCGCCGTCAAAGCGCTGCAAGCCATCCCGCTTGTCGAGAGCGGGGCGGCCGATGCATTCGGGTTCGGCGATGCCGAGCTTGCGGTCGCTTGCGCCTCTCACAGCGGCGACCGAGTGCATATCGAGGCGGTGAGAAGCCTGCTCGACAAGGCGGGGCTCGACGAAAGCTATCTTGCATGCGGCGCGCATTGGCCGGTCAGCGACACGGCCTTTCGCGAATTGATGCAGGGCGGCGAGCGCCCACGCGCAATCCACAACAATTGCTCGGGCAAGCATGCCGGGATGCTCGCCGCCGCGGTTCACCTCGGCCTCGATCCGCGCGGCTACGAGCGCCCTGACCACGGGCTGCAAGTCATGATCGCGGGAATCATTTCAGAGATTTGCGGGGTCCGGCTCAGTCGCGATGGCATCGGGATCGACGGTTGCTCGGTGCCGACCTGGGCGCTCCCGCTCGCCGCTCTCGCGCGGGGCTTCGCACGGTTCGGAACCGGAACGGGTCTTAGCGCCACGCGGGCCCGAGCCGCGGAGCGGCTCCGCCGCGCCTGTTTCAACCTCCCGGTCTTGGTGGCGGGGGAGGGGCGCTTCGACACCTTCGCGATGGGTGCGCTTGCGCCTGCCGTCTTCGTCAAGGGCGGCGCCGAGGGCGTGCATTGCGCGGCGCTGCCCGAGCTTGGCGTCGGCATCGCGCTCAAAGTTGACGACGGCGCCAAGCGCGGGACCGAGCGGGCGCTTGCCGAGGTGCTCGCCGCGCTCGTGCCTGGGGCCCGAACCGCGCTTGCCGGACAGCTCGAGGGCGAGCTCCTCAATTGGCGCGGCTTGCGCGTCGGACGGATTGTCGCGAGCGCGGCCCTGCTGCGGGGGCTCGCCACGATTGAGACCGCGCCGCGCCACAGGGCCGAGGTGCCGTAACGCCGCATGCGCCGCCGCTTAACCTCCCCCTCGTGGGAGGTCGGTGCGCTATCCAATTTTTGCGCTACCGCTCTGCTAATTGAGCGCATCAGCGCGCCGGGTGGGGAGTTGCTGACTTTCGGCAAACCAGAGTAATCCGTCATTCCGGCGAAAGCCGGAATCCAGAAGTGGCATGCACCATGCTTGTTGCTCTGGATACCGGCTTCCGCCGGTATGACGAATTGTTCACCCGACCCCGGCTCGGCCTTCGGCCTTGCCGTCCTCAAGGGGAGGGTAGGCTCTACACTAGCGGCGACGGAGTTTGCACTTTGGTTCGGCGTCTCTTGGGAAATCAGCGCGCGACGTTAGCGTAGACCGCGACGTTGCGGAACGTCTCCGCGCTCGCCGTTGCGAGATCGGGGCCGACGGAGGTCGGTCCGCTCATGGCGCGGATCGCTCCCTCCTTCGTCCCGGTGATGAGATTCTTGGTAATGAGGGCGGTCCCCGCCGACGGATCGACCGATACGGCGATACCGATCAAGGCGTTGCGGATCAGATTGTCGGTGACGCTCACGTCGCGGAGATGCGGGCCCCAACCGATCATGATGCCGTAAGCCGGCGCGCCCTCGATGACGTTGCCCGTCACCACGCTGTCGGCCTCCACCGCGATGCCGAAGCCGCGCAACTCGGCATCCTTGCGCAGGAACAGGTTGCGAATGAGATTGCCTTGAATGACGGCGAGCCGTCCTCCCTTGTGGAAGTTGGCGACCGAAACTCCGGCCGGGGCCTTGTCGATCAGGTTGTTGGCGATCAGGGTACCCTCGACGGAAAACTCCGCATGAAGGGCGACGTCGCCGAGTCTGGCGCAGGAATTCCCGATCATCTGGCAGTTCGATGCGGCATTGGCGCGGATCGCCGAGAAAGCGCAGTCGGCGATGCGATTGCCGCTGATGACGACCGAGCCCGCGCGAACGACGCTGATCCCGTTGCCGTTCCGGGTGCCGCCGGTCGCGGCAATACGCTCGATACGGTTCGCCGCCACGATGGTGGCGTCCTCGCTTTGCTCGGACCGCGACACCACAATGCCGTTGTCGCCGCAATCGCGCACATGATTATAGGCGATCTCAAGACCGCTTGCGTCTTCGCTCGCGAGTCCGGTCTTGCGGATATCGCCGATCTCGCAATTCTTGATCCAGCCCGACACTTTGCGCAGTGCCATGCCGTGCTCGGCGCTGCCGATCAACCGGCAACCGGTGACGTCGAGATGCTTCGTCTCCGTCGCCTTAAGGAGCGAACCATGCTCCCCGAGCGGCCTCAAGTCGCCGTCGAGGACGAGACCGGCGAGCCGGACATTTTCGACCCCTTCGAGACTCAAGACCGCGTCGCCGTCGCGATAGCGGAGGATCGACTCTCCCGGCACGCCCTCGATGCGGGTGCCGGATTTGAGCGTGATCTTTCCGGTCGAGTAGATGCCGGCGGGAAGAAACAGCGGTGTGCCGGTCTCTGCCGCCGCGTCGGCGGCGGATTGAAGCGCCGCAGTCTGGTCGATCTCCCCGCCCTGCGGCGTGATCCCGTGCGTGCTGCAGGCCTGGAGAAGGTCTTGGGCGGAGCCTCCGCGTGGGTGAGCCGCGACGGCAAACCCGAGACCGACCCCGCCCAACAGCACCTCACGGCGACGGACACCCATCCTCTACGCACCTTTTGCGCTTAAGCCGGCCTCGCTCCGAGAGGCCGCGCCCCGAGGGGCCTCGCCCCGAGGGGCCTTGCCCCGAGAGATTGGCGGGCGGGCACGCGTTTTCAACGGCTTCTGGCCGTTTGCGCAACCGAGCACGAAGCGCAAAGTCTCGGCGCCGCCGTAAAGCAACGCCTCGCGGCTAGACCCGCGCTTCCTCGTCCAAGGCGGGATGTGCACGAAGACGACAGCCGGGACGTTACCCTGCCGATAGGCCCACTCGAGAGAATGATAGTAGAGAAAATTGCAGAGATAGTCCCCGCATGACCTCGACGTCATGGCCGGGAGCCCGCTTCGCCTGAGATGGGCGGCGAGCGCCGCGGCGTGAAACGGCGTGTCGAAGCGCCGCGGTCCGTTAGCGCGGATCGTGCGGCTCTCCGGCATTGTGCCGCGCGCGTCGGCAGCCCGCGCCCGATTATGGGCCGACCTTTCAACGTGGAAAGCGGCGGCGCGCTCGCTCACGCCAAAGTGAATCATCACATGCGGTTGCAGCGTCGCGTAGAGGCGGGGAATGAGCGCGACTTCCTCCCACTCGGTCGGCAAAACTCGGGCATGAAGCTCGAATTCGGGCTGCGGCTGCCGCTTAGCCAGGGTCTCGACAAGCCAAGCCGAAGGGTTGTCGGCAAAACCCGGAAATGGGCCAAAGCCTGTGATGAGGACGCGCGGCCGAGCCATGCTCAACGACTTACAAGGGGCTTACCCCCGAGAAAAGCGATTTCGGCGGCCGTCTAATCGGCATCCTTGATGCCGGCGAGGCGCGCAAGCTTGGCGGCGGCAGCGGAAGGCGTCATCTCGCCCGCGCGCACCTTGTTTTCCAAGTCCCGGAAGTGGCGGGCCGCGCGCTTGCCGCCCTGGAAAGCGGCAAGCAGCCGCTGCTCGAAGATCTCCTTCATCCAAGACACGGCCTGGTCGCGGCGGCGCGGCTCGAGCGCGCCGGAGGCGACAAGTGCCGCATGCCGCTCGGTGATCTTCGTCCATAGCGCATCCAGCCCGCGGTTCTCGCGGGCCGAGAGCGTCAGCACCTGGGGGTCCCAATTGGTATGGCCTGAAGCGAGGATATGCAGCGCGGTGCGATATTCCATCGCCGCCCGGTTGGCGCGCTCGACCTGGTCGGCTTCGGCCTTGTTGACGGCGACGATGTCGGCAAGCTCGAGCAGGCCGCGCTTGATGCCCTGGAGCTCGTCGCCGGCGCCAGGGATCGCCACCACGACGAACACGTCGACCATATTGGAGACCGCCGTCTCGGATTGGCCGACGCCGACGGTCTCGACGAGGACCACGTCGTAGCCTGCGGCTTCCGCGAGCGCGACGGTCTCACGCGTGGTCTTGGTCACGCCGCCCAAACTGTCGCCGGCTGGAGAGGGACGGATGAAGGCATTCGGCTCGGCGGCGAGCCGCCCCATCCGGGTCTTGTCGCCGAGGATCGACCCGCCGCTTCGCGAGGAGGTCGGATCGACGGCAAGCACGGCGACCTTGCGGCCTTGAGCGCTGAGGTTCAGCCCGAGCTGATCGATCAGGGTCGATTTGCCGGAGCCGGGAACGCCGCTGATGCCGACCCTGATGGACTTGCCGGTGAAGGGCATGAGGCTCTCGAGTAGCCCTTCGGCGCGGGCCTGGTCCTCGGGCTTGGCGCTTTCGATCAGCGTGATGGCGCGCGCCAAGGCCACGCGATCGCCGCCGCGGATGGCCTTGGCAATCCGCTCGATGTCCCTCTTGGCTGTGTCCGTTTCGCGCATGGGAGGCGGGGTAGGGGCGAACCCGTTCAACGCAATCTGTTGAAACCTACTCCGCGGCTTGTTGCGATTTACAATTTTCTACGCCAACGCGACCGGGTACCGGCTGCGAAGATTGCGGTCATGTGCCTTGCCCGATGTTCCTTGGGCCGAAAGCGTGAGGCAGCAGTTCCTCAATCCGATAGACAGCAATTTGCGAAAGGTCGGCGTTGCAGCAAAATATTGGAACATTGCGGTGGGCGAGACCTGCGAACTCTGAAATGAGCTGTCGACACCGGCCGCACGGAGTTACGATATGCCCGCTGACGGTATCCTGGTTGAGTGAATAGCCTGCAACGGCAACCGCATCGATTCCCCGAAGATCGCCGTTGAAATTCAGGTTCGTAAGGGCAGCCATCTCTGCGCAGATGCTAAGACCATAAACGGCGTTCTCCAGATTCGCGCCCGCGAATGTCTTTCCGTCAACTGTACGAATGGCCGCCCCCACCGCAAATTTCGAATAGGGAGCATAGGCGCGCTGCGCTGCTTCGACGGCCTCGCGACATAACCGAAGATCCTCCGGGGAAATTAATTGCGAAGCCCCGAACCGTTCACGGGCCATCTTGACCATCAACTACTCCATGCAACCCTTAGCTTTGCCAACACAAGCCCCGTCATCATTATCACCGAAACCAGTGATAGAGCCCAGGCCCATTGGTAGGCTCGTTCCCGTACCCCCACGACTTTACAGAGGGACTCGATTTCTTGGTCGACACCCCCTCTCGGCGGCTCGCAGAGTTCGAGGAAGCGCCACATGATCGCGGCAACCCACAAGCAGAGCAGCATTGAAATCAAAACGACTAGGCTGATTATCAGAGCCCAAAATGGGTGCTGCCCAGCAAAGATAGCCAGGACCGCAAGCAGCACACCGTCAAAAGTCATCAGAGCCGACGCTTTGGCATCCAAAATGCCAAGAACTGAGTAAAGGTAATCAACCCGTTCTTTGGCTGAGATTTGGGCCCCTGGTTGACCTAGGAGCAAATAATATCGGTCGAGGGCCTGTGGGTAGGGGGAGAGCAGGGGTTCTATCCGGTACCAGACACTGCGCATAAGAGAGCCTCCAGGTGATGCAATCCTGGATTGCAGACTATCACTGTGCACTGTCAGTGACTACTCCGCTGCCTGTCGCGACTTGGCGCTTGCGCCGAGCTTCTGCAACAGATCGGTGGCGGCGTCGGCGATTGGCGTGCCGGGGCCGAAGATGGCCTTGGCGCCCGCCTGGTAGAGCTCGGGATAGTCCTGGGGCGGGATCACGCCGCCGACAACAATCATGATGTCGCTGCGGCCCTGCGCTTCGAGCGCCTCGCGCAGCGCGGGGACAAGCGTGAGATGTCCGGCGGCAAGCGATGAGACGCCGACGATATGCACGTCGTTCTCGACCGCCTGGCGCGCGGCTTCCTCGGGCGTCTGGAACAGCGGTCCGATATCGACGTCGAAGCCGAGATCGGCGAAAGCTGACGCGATCACCTTCTGCCCCCTGTCGTGGCCGTCCTGGCCCATCTTGGCAACGAGGATGCGCGGACGCCGCCCATGCTCGGTCTCGAAGGCCTCGATCAGGTCCTTGACGCGGCTCATGCTTCCGTCCATGCGGCCCATCTCCGCCCGGTAAACCCCGGTGATCGCCGAGACCTCGGCCCGGTGGCGCCCGTAGATCTTCTCCAGAGCATAGGAGATTTCGCCCACCGTTGCCTTAACACGCGCGGCCTGGACGGCGCCTTCGAGCAGGTTGCCGGTCCCTGTCTCGGCGTAACGGGTCAGCGCGTCAAGGGCCGAGCGGACCTCATCTTCATTCCGCTCAGCCTTGAGGCGGGCGAGCTTGTCGAGCTGCCGGCGCCTGACCGCCCGGTTGTCCACCTTGAGGATGGCGATGTCGGCCTCGCTGTCGGGGCGGTACTTGTTCACGCCGACGATCGTCTGCTTCCGCGAGTCGATGCGGCCTTGTGTGGCGGTCGCGGCCTGCTCGATCATGCGCTTGGGGATGCCGGCCTCGATGGCCTTGGCCATGCCGCCGATCTTCTCGACCTCCGCGATATGTTTCATCGCGCGCGCCGCCAGATCGTAAGTGAGGCGCTCGACATAGAAGCTGCCGCCCCAGGGATCGATGATGCGGGTAGTGCCCGATTCCTGCTGCAGGATGAGCTGGGTGTTGCGGGCGATGCGCGCCGAGAAATCGGTCGGCAGCGCCAGCGCCTCGTCGAGCGCGTTGGTGTGCAGCGACTGGGTATGGCCTTGGGTCGCGGCCATGGCCTCGATGCAGGTGCGCACGACGTTGTTGAACACGTCCTGCGCGGCGAGGCTCCAGCCGCTCGTCTGGCAATGGGTCCTGAGCGCGAGCGAGCGCGGGTCCTTCGGCCCGAATTCGTCCCTGATGAGCTTCGCCCAGATGAGGCGCGCGGCGCGCATCTTGGCGATCTCCATAAAGAAGTTCATGCCGATCGCCCAGAAGAAGGAGAGCCGCGGCGCGAACGCATCGATGTCGAGACCCGCGCCCACGCCCGCGCGCACATATTCGATGCCGTCGGCGAGCGTATAGGCGAGCTCGAGATCGGCGGTCGCTCCCGCTTCCTGCATGTGATAGCCGGAGATCGAGATCGAATTGAATTTCGGCATCTTCTTCGAGGTGTAGGCGAAGATGTCGGAGACGATGCGCATCGAGGGCGCGGGCGGGTAGATATAGGTGTTCCGCACCATGAACTCTTTGAGGATGTCGTTCTGGATCGTGCCCGAGAGCTGCTCGGGCGGCACGCCCTGCTCTTCGCCGGCGACGATGAACAGCGCAAGGACGGGAAGTACAGCGCCGTTCATGGTCATGGAGACCGAGACCTGGTCGAGGGGGATGCCGTCGAACAGGGTGCGCATGTCGTAGATGGAATCGATGGCGACGCCCGCCATGCCGACATCGCCGGTCACGCGCTGATGATCTGAGTCGTAGCCGCGATGGGTGGCGAGGTCGAAGGCGATGGAGACGCCTTGCTGGCCGGCGGCGAGATTGCGCCGGTAGAAGGCGTTGGAGTCCTCGGCGGTGGAGAAGCCGGAATATTGCCGGATGGTCCACGGCCGCTGCACATACATGGTGGGGTAGGGGCCGCGGAGATAAGGCGGCACGCCGGGCATGCCGTCGAGGAAATCGAGGCGGGCAAGATCCTTCGCGTCATATCCAGGCTTGACCGCGATCCCTTCCGGCGTCTGCCAGGCTTCGGCGCGCGCAGGCGCTTGTGTATCGCGCCCGGCACTCCGGTCGAAGCCGCTTGCGGCGACGCCGCTCGCAGCGACGCCGCTCGCGACGAAGCCGACTTCGGCAAAGGAGGGAATGTGCGTCATTTTCGCTCAGATCTCGTCATAGGCGGCGTTCAGGATTTGAAGCGTATCACAGCCTTGATGAAGGAAGCTGCTAATGCCGGCTTGTTCGAATGCGGCCTGATGGGGGCCGGGCTTGCCGGCGAGGTAGAGGCGCTTGGCGCCGGCCTTCATTAGCGCATCGGCGGCCGCCGTGGCCTCGCGCTCATAGACCTTGTCGGAGGAGCACAGGCAAGCAAGCCTCGCGCCTGAATCGGTGAATCGTTTCGCGAGGTTGCCGTCGTTTCCTTCGACGGCCTCGAGGCCGCCCGCCTCGAACAGGCTCTTGGCGAAACTCGCCCGCGCATTGAAATCCGAAGGGCCTCCGAGACAGGCGAGGAAGACTTTCGGCCTTTGCCCGTGCTTGGCGCGATAGAGGTCGCTGCGGTCGCGCAAGCGCTCGAACGGTTCGGCGAGCCTGATCGGGGAGAGAGCGCGGGCGTCCGTCGACAGCGCCGCGAGCCGCGGCAGCGCCAGAACCGCGACGTCGCTCTCGGCAAGATCGGGGAAGTCGCTCGTGCCCACCAGCGAGTCCTTGCGGCGCGCGATATTGGCCTCACGCGCGCCCCTGACCTTGGCCACGTCCTCTTGTATCGATCCGGCTTCGAGCGCTTCCGCCGCGCCGCCTTGACGCTCGATTGCCTGGAACAGGCTCCACGCCGCGTCTGCGAGCGCATCGGTGAGCGCCTCGATGGCGCCCGAGCCCGCGGCTGGATCGGCGACGCGATGGATGTTTGCCTCTTCGATGAGGATGGTCTGGGTATTGCGGGCGATGCGCCGGGCGAAGGGATCGGGAAGGCCGAGCTCGGCGCTGAAGGGCAGCACTGTCACCGCATCGGCGCCCCCGACTGCTGCACCGAGTGCCGCGATCGTGCCGCGCACGATATTCGCCTGGGGAGCGCGCTTCGTCATCATGCGCCAGGCGGTCTCCGCGGCGACGAAGGCGGGCCGCGGCTTGAGGCCGCAGGCCTCCTCGACGCGCGCCCAGAGTTTTCGCACCGCGCGGAACTTGGCGATGGTGAGGAACTGGTCTTGGTCGGCGGCAAGCCGGAAATAGATCAGGCCCCTCGCGTCGGCAGGCGCGACACCGCCTTGCTCGAGCGCGCGGAGATAGGCAACGGCGCTCGCAAGCGCGAAGGCAAGCTCCTGCGCTTCGGAGCCGCCGGCGGCATGGATCACCCGGCCATCGGCCGCGGCGAACGGGCCGGCGAAACCTTGCCCGGCAAGATCGGAGACGAGCCCGGCAACGATTGCCGCGATGTCTTTCCAAGGAAGCGGGCTCGATCCGCCCAAAGCCATGGCGCCGATCGGGTCGAAGCCGAAGCGGATGGTCACGTTCTGCGGCGCGATCGCCCGAGCCTTGACCAGAGTGGCGAGAAGGCCAGCCGCATCTTTCGAAGCAACGCCGAGGTCGAGATCGACGGCAATGCCGGCATCGAGATGGACGTCGTCGAGCGCGGCACTGATCGCGGCGCCGGTCGCCGGCAGCGCATAGCCGTGGTCGCCGATGGCGCCCTCGAACACGAGACCGATGCCGTTCGCGCCATTGCTCAGATCGTCGAGGATCTGCCCGTTGGCCGCCTTCGCGTCCGGATGGTCGATCCGCTGTATGACGCTCCAAGGCATACCCGGCACGCGGCCTGCGATCGGATGCGCGTCTCGCGCGCGGGGGTAAAGCGGCTCGACTGCGATCCCGTCATAGGTCTTCGACGTGAGCGCGGCAAAGGGCGCGCCCTTGAGCGCCTCTTCGACGAGCGCCTTCCATGCCGCATCGTCGGCGGGCGGGAAGTCCCGGGCCAAGGAAAGTTCTGCCATTCGCGTCAAGCTCTAAGCGGTTCTCATCTCCTCCTAGCATGAAGGCGAAGCGGCGCGGAAGCCGTGCCAGCGTTCTCTTTGCGCGCGGCCATGCAGAAGCTAAAGTGCAAGCCGCGAAATCGAGGAGGACGGTGGAATGGCGAAGCGCAAGGCAGCGCCGAAAGAGGTTCTGGTAGAGAGCGAGGCGCCAGCCGCGCCGCCCGAAGGCAGCGTCTATATCGGCAAGAGCGTCAAGCCCGAGTTCATCTATCTCAGGCTCGCCAACCGGCACGGGCTCATTACCGGCGCGACCGGCACCGGCAAGACCGTCACGCTGCAAGGCCTGGCCGAGGGGTTCTCCAGCCAGGGCGTGCCGGTCTTCTGCGCCGACGTGAAAGGCGACCTGTCGGGCGTGGCTGAAACGGGCGAACCTAAATCGTGGATCGAAGCCCGAGCCAAGGAGATCGGTTTCACGCCCGAGTTCCAGGCCTATCCGGTGATCTTCTGGGACCTGTTCGGCAAGCAAGGCCACCCGATCAGAGCCACCGTCTCGGAGCTTGGGCCGTTGCTGCTGTCCCGGCTGATGGATTTGAGCGAGGCGCAGGAGGGCGTGCTCAATATCGCTTTCAAGATCGCCAATGACGAAAAACTTCCGCTGATCGATCTCAAGGATATGCAGTCGCTGCTGGAAAACCTGGCCAAGCGCGCCGGCGAGCTGACGACGAAATACGGCAATATCACCAAGGCCTCGGTCGGCTCGATCCAGCGCGCCCTGCTCGTGCTCGAACAGCAGGGCGCCGCGCACTTCTTCGGCGAGCCGGCGCTTAAAATCACCGACCTGATGCGCACGGCGCGCGATGGGCGCGGCTATATCAGCGTGCTGGCGGCCGACACGCTGATGGAGTCGCCGCGCCTCTATGCGACATTCTTGCTGTTCCTCCTCTCAGACCTGTTCGAGGAGCTCCCCGAGGTCGGCGATCCCGACAAGCCGAAGCTCGTGTTCTTCTTCGACGAGGCGCATCTCCTGTTCAAGGATGCGCCCAAGGCGCTGCTTGAGAAGGTCGAGCAGGTGGTGCGGCTGATCCGGTCGAAGGGTGTCGGCGTCTATTTCGTGACGCAGAATCCGCTCGACATTCCCGACACCGTGTCGCGCCAGCTCGGCAACCGCGTGCAGCATGCGCTTCGCGCCTTCACACCGATGGAGCAGAAGGCGGTGAAGGCGGCCGCGACGACCTTCCGCAAGAATCCGAAGATCGACACCGAGAAGGCGATCATGGAGCTCGGCATCGGCGAGGCGCTCGTCTCGACGCTCGACGCCAAGGGCCAGCCCAGCATGGCCGAACGCACCCTGGTCAGGCCGCCCAATTCGCGCGTGGGCCCGATCACCGAGGCGGAACGGAAGGCCGTGATCGACGCGAGCCCTGTGAGCGGGGTGTACGACGAGGCGGTCGAGCGTCAATCCGCCCATGAGATGTTGCAGAGGCGAGGGGAAGAGCACGCTGCGGCCGGGGCCGGCGAGGCCAAAGAGAAGGAAGCGGCGAAGAAGTCCCCAAGCGGCTCACGCAGCGATGGCTTCTGGACCACGCTCGGCAAGACGATTATCCGCACTGGCGTGCCGATGGCGACACGCGCTCTCGAGAAGGCTCTTAGGAGCCGCACGCGGCGCGGTGGTGGCGGATTCACCGGCTAGTTCAGTTCAACCGTCGGATCCGGAGCGGGGCATGATTTCAGCAGGTGCGACCACGGAGCTGCCGGTTATCGAAGCCACGGAGGCCTACGAAGGCTGGCTGCGCAAGCGTCTCGACGTGGTCGAAGCGGACCTCCAATTCAAGCATCAGCAGATGAAGGCTTCGCTATTCGCGTTTCTGCGGGGCACCTTCTATCGCTGGGCGGCGCTGTGGGACGAAACCTGTCCCGACCTCGCCAAGGCACCACGATTGATGGCGGTTGGCGATCTGCACGTCCAGAATTTCGGAACCTGGCGTGACCTCGAAGGAAGACTCGTCTGGGGCGTCAACGACCTGGATGAGGTCGCGACAATGCCGTACGCGGTCGATCTCGTCCGTACGGTAACAAGCGCCATCATCGCCAAACGCGAGAAGGGCCTGACCATCGACGAGGACGTGATGGCGGCCGCCGTGCTCGACGGCTATTCCCAATCGCTCGAAGCCGGCGGCAATCCTTTCGTGCTCAAGGAGAGCCACCCGGCTTTGCGCGACATGGCCATGGGCGCGGAACGCGACCCGGTTCCGTTTTGGTCGAAGCTCGCCAAGCTTCCGGCCGCAAACCCGCCAAAGCGCATCAAGCGGCTGCTCGAGGGCGAGCTTCCCGATGGCGCTGCTGACATTCAATTCGTCGCGCGCATCGCCGGAATGGGGAGCCTCGGCCGCCCGCGCTACGTGGCCATCGGCGCCTGTAACGGGGGCCTCGCCGCCCGCGAGGCGAAGGCGTGGCTCCCGTCGGCTTGGGGCTGGGCGATGGGGAAGGTCAAGGACCGTGCCTATGGACCGCGCTTGATCGAACGCGCAGTCCGTCAGCGCGATCCCTATTATTCGCTCCGTAAGGAATGGGTGGTGCGACGACTGGGACCGCATTGCGGCCGCATCGAGCTGACCCAACCCAAGAACCGGGACGAGCGCGAGATCCTCAAGTCCATGGGGCGCGAGACCGCCAATCTACATCTCGCGGCGCCGGATCAATGTCCCAAGGTGTTGCGCGATCTCTCCGAGCGGAAGCCGGATTGGCTGCTGGCTTCGGCCCAAGCCATGTGCAAGGCGACCGAGCGAGACTGGCAGGATTTCTGCTCGGGATACAAAGGCTAGAAACGCTGCCGCACGCCGGTCGAGCGCTTCGCACTAGGGCCGCGTGAGGCCGGGCGAGTCGCCGGCTATTTCGGCGCGAGCGCGAGCATTTCCTCGACGTGGTCCCAATTGATGAGATGGTCGAACCAGGCATCGAGATATTTCGGCCGCTCGTTGCGATAATCGATGTAGTAGGAGTGCTCCCAGACGTCGCAGCCGAGCAGCGGCCAGCCGCCGTGCACGAGCGGGTTCTCGCCGTTCGGCGTCTTGGTCACTTCGAGCTTGCCGTTCTTGACCGATAACCAGCACCAGCCCGAGCCGAACTGGGTCTTGCCGGCCTCGATGAAGTCGGTGCGGAACTTGTCGAAGCCGCCGAGGTCGCGGTCGATCAGGGCGAGCACCGCGCCCGGCACCTTCTTGCCGCCGCCGCCCTTCCTCATCCACGGCCAGAAATGGATGTGGTTGAAGTCCTGGGCGGCGTTGTTGAAGACGCCGGCGTTCTTGCCGAAGCTCGCCTTGACGATCTCTTCGAGCCCTTTGCCTTCGAAACCCGAGCCCGGCAGGAGCTTGTTCAGATTGTCCACATAAGCCTTGTGGTGCTTGTCATGGTGAAAGCGGAGCGTCTCGGCCGACATATAGGGCTGAAGCGCTTCGTACTCGTAGGGCAGGGGGGGAAGTTCGAAGGCCACGGCGATGCTCCTGCAAGTTGCGGAGGGGGGAAAAGTCCGCCGAAAGCTAAAGGTTCCCTCGAAGCGAGGCAAGCCAAGCCGTTGGGCCGGCGCCAAACTAAGGTGAAGGGAAGGTCTTTGCGAGGGGTGGGCGCGGAACCCCTGAACTCCGCGCCCGGTGCCGAGGAAGGTTCGCTTACATCAGTACAGGGACCTGACGCTTTCGACTTTGCGCGTTTGCACCTGAACCCTGCATGAACCGGACTTGCAGCACGTGTTCAGGATTTTCCCTCTCCCCTCGTGGGAGAGGGTGGCGAGCCGCGTCAGGCGGCGAGCCGGGTGAGGGGGGATTCATGACGGCGCTTCCACGCTAGCGTGCTCGCGCCGGACCCCTCACCGCGCGCCAAAAGGCGCGCGTGCTCTCCCTCAAGGGGACTGTTGCACAATTGGCTGGTTGGTGATTCCTTGTTTGCGAGAGGCGGGGGGTCACGGCGATGGCGATCAAGCAGACGGGACAGCTAGGCTTTGTGGATGCGATGGTG
>Ga0187892_10002707_pt1 | contig 34448 bp, 38 predicted proteins | sample MA1701073metaG_FD_139345 | JGI IMG/M metagenome (GOLD analysis project Ga0187892, IMG submission 139345) | Bio-ooze microbial communities from a basaltic lava cave in the Kipuka Kanohina Cave System on the Island of Hawaii, USA - MA170107-3 metaG ... | reverse complement strand
GTCCAGCCGAACCAGCGCCTCGCCGCCGAGCGCAACGAAGGGCGCGACGGCGAGCACGCCGCGATCGCGCTGGTGGCCCGGCGCGAGAAGGGCGGCGAGCCCCTGCGCCTGCCCGACGAGGAAGGCTTCTTCGAGGCCCTGCACGCGGGGGTGGTGCTGAAGGCGGCGCCGGCCGACCCCAAGGCCGGCGCGGAGGACCCGAACTTCGGCATCGACCGCATGGACCTCGTCGGCGTCGGGCCGGGCGACCGCCTCGCGCTCGTGCTGATGCGCTACGTGGCGCCGAGCTCGACGCGCGTCGGCACCGGTGAGACGCCGCTGCGGGCGCTGCTCGAAGGCCTCGCGCACACCGCCGTGGCGGTGGCGAGCCGCGAGGCGCTGGCCGCCGAGATCGAGGCGCGCGCCGACCGCAAGATCGCCGACGCGCCGCCCTATCTCTTCCTGCTCGGCAGCCCGCGCTACTGGGAGCTCTGCCGCAAGCGCGAGGCGCAGCGCGGCGCGGCGTGGATCCAGCAGATGGAGCGGCTCGCGCGGGAGATCGAAGAGAAGATCGGCGTCTCCGTCCGCTACCTGTCGCTCAAGCTGCAAGGCGATCCCGGCTGGAGCTACGCGGAGGGCCGGCCCGGCTTCGACGCCGAGCCGCGCATCGGCGCGGCGTGGGATCCGGGCGCCGGGCGCATCAAGCCGAAGGCCAAGCCGCGCGCCCGCCGCACCGCGGCCGCGCCGAGCGAGACGATCGTGACGCCCGACCTGTCGCGTCCGGTGCGCGACTACCGCATCAGCGAGCACTACGTGGCCGGCGACCGCATCCAGCATCCCACGCTCGGCACCGGCGTGGTCCAGGGAGCGGCCGGCCCGGGCAAGATCAACGTGCACTTCGACGACCGCCGCAGCGTGCTCGTCCACGACCGCGCGGCGTCGGGAGTCTCCTGACGGGCGGCCGCCCGTGGGAGGCGTTCGCAGCGCCGGCGCTCGTCGCCGGCGCGTCGCTGCTGCTCGGCCTCGCCTGCGCGAACCTGCCGCCACGCGCGCTCGACGACCTGTGCGGGATCTTCGAGGAGAAGCGCGAGTGGCAGGGCGCCGCGCTGCGCGCGGAGGAGCGCTGGGGCGCGCCGCTGCCCGTGCTCATGGCGGTGCTCCACCAGGAGTCGCGCTTCCGCGCGCGCGCGCGTCCGGACTGGCGCACGGTGCTCGGCGTGATCCCGCTCGGCCCGGCGTCGTCGGCGTACGGCTATGGGCAGGTCAAGGTCGGCACCTGGGACGACTACCGCCGCCTCGCGCGCCGGCCCGACGCGCGCCGCGACCGCTTCGAGGACGCGGTGGACTTCGTCGGCTGGTACGCCGACGTGATCGAACGCAGCGCGGGCGTCGCGAAGAACGACGCCTTTCACCTCTATCTCGCCTACCACGAAGGCCCGACCGGCTTCGAGCGCCGCAGCTTCGACGCGAAGCCGTGGCTGCTCGGCGTCGCGCAGAAGGTGAAGGAGCGCGCCGACCTGTACGGGCAGCAGCGTCGCCAGTGCGCCGTCCCGGCGGTCGCCTCGCGTTAGGAGAACGACCCGAGGCGATCCAGCGCTCGTGCCACGAGGCGTACCCACCCGACCAGCGGGCTTTCGTGGCTCCGTTCGCCTTCGGCTCACTGCGCGCGTCGCGAGACGCGCCGCTTGCGGTTACTTCATCAGCCGGCGCGCCAGCTTGATCGCCGGCGGGTAGCCCTGCTTCGCGCGCAGCGCCTTGACGCGCGAGTGGTGCGACTTCGGCAGGTGGCGCATCAGGCCGAGGTACTCGCCCTGGAGCTTGAGGCGCGCGTGGTCCTTCGCGGTGAGCGCGCGCCGGCGCGTGGGACGACCCGCGCGCGCGGCCGCGCTGCTCGCGGCGGCTTGTCGCGCGGCGTTCTGCAGACCCTTGGTGAGTGTCGCGAGGTCCCGCACGAGCGCACTCAGGTGGCCCGAGATGCGTCGCGCGGCGGCATTCGTATCGATCGGTCGTGCCATGGTGCACCCCTTTGCAAAGCCTCGAGCATGGCACGGAATCAGGGTCCCATACAGGGGTCGAGGCGACTTTCAGGGCGATTTTGCGACTTCGCAGCCGAGCTCCGCCAGGCGCTGATCCCACTCGGCGTGGTCTCCCGGCCCCGTCACCACGCGTCGCCCGGCCCGCGTCCAGATCAGGTTCGCCGGGAGGCCGCGCGCGAAGCGCCGCCAGAGATCACCGTCGGGGTCGCGCAGCAACGGCAAACGCAGGCCGTACCGGGCGCGGAAGCTCTCGGCCGCCGCAGCGGACTCCCCGACGTTCACGGCCGCGACGCGGATCGAGCCGCGACAGCGCTCGGCGACGCCTTCGAGCCGCGGCAGCTCGCGCACGCACTCCGGGCACCACGAGGCCCAGAAGTGGACGATCAGCGCCGCCTCGTCGGCGCCGAGCGCGAGCTCGACGCGAGCTCCGTCGGCGCCGAGCGCTTCGAGCGGCGGCTCGGCGGCGGCGGGGGCCGCCGTGGCCAACGCGAGCGCGAAGAGCCGCGACCAGCGCCGCATGCGCTCAGAACGGGGCAAGGATCCCCACCGACCACACCGCCTTCTCGTATTGCTCGTTGTGGAGCCAGGTCTGGCCCAGCGGGAGCTGGACCGCGAATCGCAGCGACGCCGGCTGCTCGGAGACGCCGCACGGGAGCTTCACACGCAGCGACGGCGCTGCATAGAGGATGGCGCCGCCGCTGTCGTCGTAGCGCTCGCCCTCGTGCTCGTCGTACCCGGCATAGCGGAAGTCGAGGCCGAAGCCGGCGACGAGGGAATCGAGGCCGGGCCGTCCGAGCAGGTGCCCGAGCGGCGTCTCGGCGCCGAGCGAGGCGAGCCACACGTCGCCGTACTCATAGTCGAGGGAGCCGTCGTTGTTCCAGCGCCGGAACACGCTGCCGTACAGCGAGCCCCAGTCGAGGCGCTGGACCCCGGCGAGGCCCACCCCGACGTCCCACGAGCCCGTCCCGGGCTGGAGGTGCGGATCGCGCTCGCCGTCGACCTTGGTGTCGTCGCGCCCGGTGGGCGCCTTCAGCCAGACGCGAGCCTCGAGCCAGCGGCTCGGCAGCACCGGCCGGTCGCGCCAGAGCACCGCGCTCGTAGCGAGCGCGATGTCGCCGAGCCCGGAGAGCGTGGAGCGCGTGCGCTCCTCGTGGTGGAAGTGCTCGATGTGCGTCCATACGACCGGCACGTCGAGCGTGAAGGTGAAGCGGTCGAGCGGGGTCCAGGACGCATACAGATCGAGGCGATTCCCTCGGCTCTCCTCGTCCGTCTCGTGCTCCACGCCGTCCTCCTCGTGGGGCAGGCCGCCGCTGCGCTTGCTGTAGCCGCGCGTCTCGAGGTAGAGCGAGAAGCTGCCCTGCTCCGTGGCGCTCGCGCCGGTGTTCGAGAAGTGGGGATCTCCGGGCAGGCAGACGGAGCAGGCGCTCGCGGGCCCGCCCGCGAACGAGGCGATCGTCAGGACGCAGACGGCGGCGAGCGACGCGCTCGCGCAGGGCTTCGACATGGACACATCTCCCGGCAGCCGCGCTCGCGAGCGGCGGCGCCTTCGGGTTCATCGACGCGGAGAGCTGCGGAGAACCGTCAGGCGAGGCGGGGCACGGGGTCGGGAAGCTGGGCGGGTGCGCCACAGGCGCGCGCGGGCGTCGCGTGCGTGTGCGCGGCGCGCGGCAGGCGGGGGCGCAGCGCGGCCGGCAGCAAGACGACGCCGAGCGGGCCGGCGGCCGAGGCCGCGGCGGGCGCTTCGTCGCAGCCGCACGGGCAGGGCGCGCGCAGCTCGCCGTGCGCGGAGGCCGCGGCAGCGCCGTGCGCGTGGAGCGCGCCGGCGGCGTAGGCGCGCATGCGCTCGAGCGACGGCGCGCGGGCGTCGCGCGCGGCGCACGGCAGGCCCGCGGCCGCGAGGTACGCGAGCACGAGCGCGAGGCGGAGGACGGCCGTCATGCCGCCGCGTGTGTTAGCAGGCTCGCGGCGCGGCCGCGCGGGGTCTGTCACACTCGGCCGCCGTCATGGCAGAAGGCCGCACGCGCCGCTGGATCCAGCCCGAGCCGGGCGACACGCTGGCGTCCGTCGCGTCGCGCGAGCTGCCGGAGCTGCCCCCCGCGGACGCGCTGCGCGCGCTCCAGAGCTGGAACCTGCACCTGTTGCTGCGCCCCGGCACGCCCGGCGTCCTGATCGGCGCCGACGTGGTGTGGCTCGAGCCTCCGCTCCCGCGGTAACGAGCGGAACGCGCAGTGGAAGAAGCGATCATCGAGGCCGCCGAGCTGGCCGCGGGCCACGACGGGCGCGCGGAGCTGGTGCTGCGCGTGCGCTACCCGAACGGCGCGAGCACGGAGGTGCGGCTCGACGAGGAGGCGGTGGCCTTCGCGCTCGACGCCGCCGGCGTCGCGAGCCTCGACGACCTGACCGGGAAGCCGTGGGATATCCTCGCGCGCGCTCTCTTGTAGCTTCGACGAACCGGGCGGAGGAAGCATGCTGGACGTCGCCATCAAGAACGGCCTGATCGTGGACGGCTCGGGGCTGCCCGCCTGGCGCGGGGACCTCGGCATCGCCGGGGGCCGGATCGTCTCCGTGGGGCCCGCCCTCGCAGAGGCCGCGCGCGTGATCGACGCCGCGGGCAAAGTCGTGGCGCCGGGCTTCATCGACCCGCACACGCACTTCGACGCGCAGCTCTGCTGGGATCCCCAGGCGCGCCCCTCGCTCGAGCACGGCGTGACGAGCGTGGTGCCCGGCAACTGCTCGCTCTCGCTGGCGCCGCTCCGCAAGGACCAGCGCGGCCGCTTCAGCCGCATGTTCCGCCAGATCGAGGAGATGCCCGAGGCCGCGTTCGACGACGGCATCGACTGGCGCTGGGGCGAGCGCTTCGAGGCGTGGGTGGAGTCGCTCGCGCAGGGCCTCGCGATCAACGTGGCGCCGCTCGTGGGGCACAGCTCGATCCGCCTGTACGTGATGGGCGAAGACGCCGCCCAGCGCGTCGCGACGCAGGACGAGGTGCGCGCGATGCAGGACGTGCTGCGCGGCTGCCTCGACGCCGGCGCGGTCGGGCTCTCCACCAGCTTCATCGACATCGACGAGAACCTGCGGCCCGTGCCGAGCCGCTTCGCCGACCGGAGCGAGCTCGACGCGCTCTGCGCCGTGCTCGGCGAGCGCAGCAAGATCCTCCAGGTCGTGCACGAGTTCTTCGACACCGAGCTGACCATCGCGCGCGTCGAGCAGCTCGCGGCGCTGTCGCTGCGGCACGCCATCCCGACCACGTTCTCGCCGCTCTTCCACAACCGCGCCTTCCCGGACATGGGCGAGCGCGTGATGGCGCGCGTCGAGCAGGCGTGGGCGCGGGGCGCGCGCGTCTGGCCGCAGGTGCAGACGCGGCCGATCGACATCAGCTTCACGCTGGCGCAGCGCAGCCTGCTCTTCATCACCATGCCGAGCTGGTACATGGTGGTGTCGCTGCCGGACCAGGCTGCGAAGCTGGCCGCATTCCGGGATCCGGAGCTGCGGAAGCGCCTCGTCGCCGAGGCCACGCTGCCGCGGGAGATCGCCGCGGCGGCGGGCCGCGACTGGGAGAGCACGATCGTGCGCAAGGTGGCGCTCGAGCGGAATCGCGGGCTCGAGGGGCGCCGGCTCGGCGAGGTCGCGGCCGAGCGCGGCCAGACGCCGCTCGAGGCGATGATCGAGCTGTCCGCCGAGGAGGGGCTCGAGACGTGGTTCCTGCGCTCGCGCATCGGCCACTGCGACGACGCCGCGGTGGGCAAGCTGCTCGCGCACCCGTACGTGCACGTCGGCGCGGGCGACGGCGGCGCGCACGTGGCGTCCTTCGCGACGTACGGCGACACCGGGTACCTGTTCAGCCGCTTCGTGCGCGAGACGAAGACGTTCCGCCTCGAGGCTGCGGTGAAGAAGCTGACCTTCGACCCGTGCTCCATCTGGGGCCTCGCCGGGCGCGGCCTGCTGCGGCCCCGCTACGCGGCCGACGTCGTGGTGTTCGACCCGGCGTCGATCGACCGCGGCCCCGAGCTCGAGGCGCGCGACCTGCCGGGCGACGGGATCCGCTGGCTGCGCCACGCCGTCGGTGTCGACAGCGTCCTCGTGAACGGCGCCGTCGCCTACACCGCGGCCGGCGGCTACAGCGACGCCAGAACGGGCGCCATCGTCTCGTGACGGAAAAGGAACGTCCCCTTCGTGACGGTTGTTGACGCGCGGGGGTCGGTCGTCATCCTCCGCGCGTGGTGAGACCGCGGCGTCGTTACGAGCTCCGGAACGCCGAGCTGAACGCGAAGATCGAGGAGCTGATCGCCCTCGCTGCCGCGACCTACGAGGCGCGCGACGATCGCGCCGACTACGTGCGGCAGATGCTCGTCACCGGCCTCGGCCTGCTCGGCGACGATTGCTCGACGGGCGACCTCAAGCTCCTCAACGCGACGCTGAAGGAGCTACGCCACGCCTTCCGCGTCTTCGCGCCGTGGGCCCACGTGCGCAAGGTCGCGGTGTTCGGCAGCGCGCGCACCGCGCCCGACCACCCCGACTTCGCGCAGGCGCGGCGCTTCGCCGAGCGCATCGTCGCGGCCGGCTGGATGGTGATCACGGGCGCGGGCGACGGCATCATGGGCGCGGCCCAGGGCGGCGCCGGCCGCGAGGCCTCGTTCGGCGTGAACATCCGCCTGCCGTTCGAGCAGCAGGCGAACGCGGTGATCGCCGGCGACCCGAAGCTGATCAACTTCCGGTACTTCTTCACCCGCAAGCTCGCCTTCGTGAAGAACTCGCACGCGATCGCGCTGTTCCCGGGTGGCTTCGGTACGCACGACGAGGGCTTCGAGGCGCTGACGCTCATCCAGACCGGCAAGAGCGAGATGCTGCCCGTCGTGTTCGTGGACTCGCCCGGCGGCTCCTACTGGCGTGACTGGCAGGAGTACCTGCACTCGCACCTGCTGTCGCGCCGTCTGATCAGCGAGGAGGACCTCTCGCTGTTCAAAGTCACCGACGACGTGGAGGAGGCGGTGGCCGAGGTCACCGGCTTCTATCGGAACTACCACTCGAGCCGCTACGTGAAGGACGCGCTCGTGATCCGGGTCCGCGAGGCCCCCGATCCGGCGGAGCTCGCCGCGCTCAACGACGAGTTCGCGGACGTCGTCGCGGAGGGCGCGATCGAGGTGCGCGGCGCGCTACCCGAGGAGGGCGGCGAGGCCGACCCCTTCCCGCGCGTGCTGCTGCGCTTCGACCGCAAGCAGATGGGGCGCCTGCGGCAGCTCATCGACCGCCTGAACGCGCTCGCCGAGCCCGAGGTCTCCGCCAGCGACGCCGCACCGCACGAGATCGTCGCCGCGCCGCTGCCGCCCGAGGCCGAGCGAGCAGAGCGCAGCGGGGCATGACGTTCCCGTAACGAACCTCCGGGTGTGACTCCCGTCACGTTTCGCAAGACCCCCCTATCGCGATAACGCGGGCAGTGTTCGTGGAGCGTCTCGACTTCCGGGGGGTGTCGGCGCGGGCCGAGCGGCGCAGCCGGCCGGGCCTGCGCGGCTGGCGCCTGCGGCGCCGCTACCGCTTCGTGCTCCGCCGCGCCGCGCCGGCGCCCGGCGCCCGGGTGATCGACGTGGGCGGCGCGCAGGGGATCTTCGGCGCCATGCTGCTCCGGGCCGGCGCCGCCGCGGTGACGGTGGTCGAGCCGAAGGACCGCCACCATGCCGACGGCACCCGGCTCCAGCGCGATCCGCGCCTCCGCTTCGTCCACGACGACATCCTCTCGCGGCTCGAGCTGCTGGCCGAGGCCGACGCCGTCAGCGCGCTCCACTGTCTCCACCAGCTCGGGCCGGGCGTCCACGAGCTGTTCGACGCCATCGAGGACTCGCCCGTCCGGCGGGTCATCCTCCAGGGCAGCCTGTCCCACGAGGCCGGGGTCGAAGCGAAGCACGAGCGCGAGCTCTGGGGCCCGATCCTGGGCCTCCCGCGCGGGCTGACCCGCCTGCTCGAGGCGCACGGCTTCTCGCCCCGGCTCCATCCTCACCGGCGCTACCCCGTCGTGGTCGGCACCCGCTAGCCCGGGGCACGCCCTCAGCCCCCCTCCCCGGCGTGCCGATGCAAGAGGCGTGTCGGCATCGACGCCCCAAGCCAAGAGCCGCGCCCTGCTGATCGGCGGCGGCGAGCCCGCGCTCTCGCTCGTGAAGCAGGCCCTGGTGGCGCCGGGCTGGGCGCTTCGCGCAACGGACTCGGTGTCCGATCTCGGCCCCGCGATGGCGGAGGGGCCGGACGTGGTGATCCTGGACGGGCTGCTCGACGGGCCGGCGAAGCTCGAGCTGCTGCCGCGGCTGCGGGAGCTGGATGCGCGCGGCGGCACGCCGCTCGTGCTGCTGCTCGGGAGCGACGCGCCCGAGGTCGTGACGGCGGCGTACGCGGCCGGCGTCGCCGACGTGCTCGTCGCGCCGGTGCGCCCGGCCACGCTCGCCGACCGCGTGACCTTCCAGCTCCGCTCGGCGCAGCTCGTGGGCTCGGTGCGCTCGCAGGTGCAGGAGCTGCTCCACGCGCAGCGCCTCGGCGCCACCGGGAGTTGGACGCTCGCGAGCTTCTCCGGCCTGATGCACTGGACGCCCGAGGCGGAGCGCCTGCTCGGGCTGCCCGTCGGCGGCGGCCCGCGCAGCCTCGACGCGTTCCTGCGCCTCGTGCCCGACGAGGACCGCGAGGAGCTGCGCCGCACGCTCGAGGAGTGCGCCGACAAGAACCGGCCCGTCGGCGCCCGCCATCGCCTCGTGCTCGAAGGCGGCGGGGAGCGCTGGCTCGAGCAGTCGGTCGAGCCGGTGCGTTCGTACCGGCGCACGATCGGTCTCCGCGGCACGCTGCGCGAGGTCACGGCGCAGCACGAGTCGGAGCTCGAGCTGCGGCGCCAGGGCAGCCACGACCCGCTCACCAAGCTCGCCTCGCGCTCCGTGCTGCTCGCGCGGTTGCGCGACGCGATGAACGAAGCGCGCAAGGACGGCCTGCACGTCGCGCTGCTCCACATCAGCCTCGACCGCTTCCGGAGCGTGAACCAGACGCTCGGCCACGCCTTCGGCGACCGCATCCTCCAGCACGTGGCCCTGGTGCTCTCGCGCGTGGCGGCCGCCATGGGCGCCACGCGCGACGACGTGGCTCGTCTCGCGGGCGACGAGTTCGCCGTGGTGGCGCCTAGGCTCGGCGACCCCGACGAGGCGCTCGAGGTCGCGCGCCGCATCCTCGACGCGCTGGCGCGTCCCGAGCGCATCGACAACCAGGAGGTGCGCGTCAGCGCGAGCATCGGCGTCGCCGTCCACCCCGAGGACGGCACGAGCGCGGACACGCTGCTCCAGCACGCCGACCTCGCCGCGCTCCACGCCAAGCGCGTGGGCCCCGGCCGGCTCCAGATCTTCCGCCGCGCGATGGGCAAGGCCGCCGCGCGCCGCTTCACGCTCGAGGCCGAGCTGCGGAACGCGCTGGCGCGGAGCGAGCTGCGCGTCGCCTACCAGCCGCGCGTCGCGGCGAGCGACGGGCGCATCGTGGGGGTCGAGGCGCTGGTGCGGTGGGACCACCCGGTGCTCGGCCGCGTCTCGCCGCGCGAGTTCATCCCGGTGGCGGAGCAGACGGGCCTCGTGGGCGAGATCGGGAGCTTCGTGCTCGAGAGCGCGTGCCGCGACGCGCGCGTGCTCGCGAATCGCGGCCAACCGCTCTGCGTCTCCGTCAACGTGTCGTCCTGGCAGTTCGCGAACACGAGCGTCTGGGAGCTGGTGACGGCGGCGCTGCGCGAGAGCGGCCTGCCGCCCGAGCGGCTCGAGCTCGAGATCACCGAGAGCCTCGTGCTCGAGGGCTCGAACGACCCCGACGTGGCGTTCCGCGACCTGCGCGGCATCGGTGTACGCATCGCCCTCGACGACTTCGGCACGGGCTACTCGTCGCTGTCCTACGTCTCCCGCTTCCCGATCGACGTGCTGAAGATCGATCGCTCGATCGTGCGCGAGGTGGACTCCGATCCCTCGGCGGAGCGCGTGGCGCGCGCGGTGATCGCCCTCGCGCACTCGCTCGAGATGCGCGTGGTGGCGGAAGGTGTGGACGTCGAAGGCCAGGCCGAGGTGCTGCGCCGGCTCGGCTGCGACGAGCTCCAGGGCTTCGGCATCTGCGAGAGCGTCCGGCTCGAGGAGCTGATCGAGCTGCTCGACCGCGGCGCCTTCGGCCAGAAGACGCGGCTCGGCGCGATCGAGCTCGCGAGCGTGCCCGCCGCGGCGCGGGGCGGCGCCGAGGACGACGAGGGCTAGGCGAGCGGCGGCCGCCGCTCGAACCAGGGGCGCGCCTCCTCGAGCTGCGCGGCGAGCCGGAACAGCGTGGCCTCGTCGTCCATGCGTCCGACGAAGTGGCTGCCGATCGGCAGACCGTCCGCGTCCCAGAAGAGCGGCACGGACATCGCGGGGTTCCCCGTGGCGTTCGCGAGCTGCGTGAAGCCGACGGTCTGGAACAGCGTACGGATGGAATCGCCCGGGTTCGGGTTCGAGAGCGAGAGCACGCCGAGCGGGACCGGCGGCACCGCGAGCGTCGGCGTGAGCAGCACGTCGTAGCGCTCGAGGAAGCGCGCCAGCTCGCGGCCGAGCCGGTGGATCGTGCGCAGCGCGCGTACGTAGGTGACGGCGTCTCGCGCGGCGCCGCCGCTCGCCACGAGCCAGGTGCCGGGCTCGACGTCCTCGGGCGCGAGCGGACGGCCGAGCGCACGGGCGCGATCCTCCATCGTGGCGCGCGTGCTCGCGCCGATGATGACGCCGGTGGCCTCGCGGAACGGCTCGAGCTCCACCTCGAAGCGGGCCTCCTCGACGTGGTGCCCGAGCGAGGCGCACAGCTTCGCCGCGTCCTCCGCGGCCGCGGCGCAGCGCGGGTCGGTGGGCGCGGCGTTCCAGGTGGTCGTCTGGAGCGCGATGCGCAGGCGGCCGGGCTTCGCGGTCGCCTCCGCGAGGAACGGCCGCGCGGGCGGCTGGGCGGCGTACGGCGCGCCGAGGTCCGGGCCGTGGATCGCGTCGAGCAGCGCGGCGCTGTCGCGCACGGAGCGCGACACCACGCCTTGCGCGCTCATGCCGCTCCAGCCTTCGCCCGCATCGGGTCCGGCCGGCGTGCGCCCGCGCGTGGGCTTCAGCCCGAACACGCCGCAGCACGAGGCCGGCACGCGGATGGAGCCGCCGCCGTCGGTGGCGTGCGCGGCGGGCACGAGGCCCGCCGCGACGGCCGCGGCCGAGCCGCCCGACGAGCCGCCGGCGCCGCGCTCCGGATGCCAGGGATTGCGCGTCTGGCCGAACAGCCGCGACTCCGAGCTCGTGGTGAGGCCGAACTCCGGCGAGTGCGTCTTGCCGAAGGTCACGAGCCCGGCCCGCCGAAAGCGCGCCGCCATCTCGCTCTCGTGCTTCGGCACGAAGTCGGCGAACAGCCGCGAGCCGTGCGTGGTGCGCACGCCCGGCACCGTCACGTGGAGGTCCTTGAGCAGGAACGGCACGCCGCGCAGCGGGCCGTCGGGCAGGCCGGCGGCGATGGCCTGGCGCGCGTGCTCGAGCATCGGGATCACCACGGCGTTCAGCGCGGGATTCCGCTTCTCGAGCCGCTCGATCGCGGCGTCGAGCAGGGCCGTGGGCGTCGTCTCGCCGGTCCGCACCAGCTCGGCGAGGCCGAGGGCGTCGTAGGCTTCGTAGTCGTCCATGCGCGTTTGCCCTCCGGCCAGCGGAGGGGCAGCATAGCCGGACGGGAGGCACCCCGATGCTCGACCTCGTGGTTCGCGGCGGCACGATCGTGGACGGGACTGGCGCGGCGCCCTTCAGCGGCGACGTCGGCGTGCGGGACGGACGCATCGCGGCCGTGGGGCGCGTGGACGAGCCGGGGCGCCGTACGCTCGACGCGAGCGGCCTGCTCGTCACGCCCGGCTTCGTGGACGTGCACACGCACTACGACGGCCAGGTCACCTGGGACGCGCAGCTCTCGCCGTCGTGCTGGCACGGGGTCACCACCGTGGTGATGGGCAACTGCGGCGTCGGCTTCGCGCCGGTGCGGCCGGGCACGCACGAGTACCTGATCAAGCTGATGGAGGGCGTCGAGGACATCCCGGGCACCGCGCTGGCCGAGGGCATCGCGTGGGGCGAGTGGGAGAGCTTCCCCGAGTATCTCGACGCGATCGCGCGTCGCTCCTACGCGGTGGACGTGGGCGCGCAGGTGCCGCACGCGCCGCTGCGCTTCTACGTGATGGGCGAGCGCGGCGCGGACCACGAGCAGGCGCCGAGCGCCGGCGAGATCGAGCAGATGGGCCGGCTGGTGCGCGACGCAGTGCGCGCCGGCGCGCTCGGCTTCACGACCTCGCGCACGAAGAACCATCGCGCGAGCGACGGTCGCTTCACGCCGAGCCTCACCGCCGGCTCCGAGGAGCTGCTCGGCATCAGCCGCATCTTCGGGGAGGCGGGGCAGGGCGTGTTCGAGGTGGTGTCGGACTTCGCGGGCCGCGAGCAGGAGTGGCAGCTCTTCCGCGAGATGGTGCGCCAGTCGGGCCGGCCGATGTCGATCTCGATCGGGCAGAACGACGCCTCGCCCGAGGCGTGGCGCGCCATGCTGGCCGCGATCGGCGAGGCGAACCGCGCGGGCCTGCCGATGAAGGCGCAGGTGGCGGCGCGCGCGATCGGCCTCCTGCTCGGGCTCGAGGCCACGCTGCACCCGTTCTCGAGCCACCCGAGCTTCCGCGAGCTCGCGGCGCTGCCGCACGCCGAGAAGGTGAAGCGCATGCGCGACCCCGCGTTGAGGCGCCGCCTGCTCGCGGAGCAGCCGGCACCGGCGTTCGCCATGCTGGTCTGGCAGCTCGAGCGGCTGTTCGCGCTCGGCGATCCGCCGGACTACGAGCCGCCGAAGGAGAAGAGCGTGGCCGCGGAAGCGGCGCGCCTCGGCATCTCGCCCGCGGAGCGCGTCTACGACCTGCTGCTCGAGCAGGACGGGCACGCGCTGCTGTACCGCCCGTTCTTGAACTACAGCCACTTCGACCTCGGCGCGGTGCGCGAGATGCTGCTGAACGAGTTCACCGTGCCGGGCCTCGGCGACGCGGGCGCGCACTGCGGGATGATCTGCGACGGCAGCTTCCCGACCTATCTGCTCGCGCACTGGGGCCGGAGCCGCACGCGCGGCGAGCGCATCCCGATCGAGCAGCTCGTGAAGGGGCAGACGGCGGACACGGCGGCGCTGGTCGGTCTCCACGACCGCGGGCGCCTCGCCGCGGGCCTCGCCGCCGACCTCAACCTGATCGACTTCGACCGGCTCGGCACCCGTCCGCCGGAGGTCGTCTACGACCTGCCCGCCGGCGGCAAGCGCCTGCTCCAGCGCGCCAGCGGCTACGAGGCGACGGTGAAGTCGGGCGTCGTCACCTTCGAGAAGGGCGAGAGCACGGGCGAGCTGCCCGGCCGGCTGGTGCGGGGGCCACGGGCGAGCTGAGCCCGGCTCAGCGGGCGGCCTCCACGACGTGTCCCCACAGCGAGAGGTGGCGCGCCGCCGCCGGAAAGGCGCCGAAGCGGAAGCTCCCGAAGCCGGCCCTGCGGAACCCCTCGGAGAGCTGCGCCTCGTCGTAGAGATGGGACTGCCACCAGCGCCCGATCAGCGGGCGCGTCAGCCAGTTCCGGCGGGTGATGAACAGGACGAAGCGACCGCCGGGCGCAAGCAGCCCGCGCAAGCCGCCGAGGGCCTCGGCGAAGCGATCGGGCGGGACGTACTCCAGCATGGAGGCCGACACCACGAGGTCGTATTCCGTCCAGGACGCGGGTAGCCGCCCGAGGTCCAGAACGTCCGCCTGCCTCGTCTCGACACTGGTGATGGCCCTCGCACGAAGCCGGTCGCGCAGCCGCTCCAACATCGCCGGCGTCAGGTCGAAGCCATGCAGCACGGCAGGGGCGAGGCCGCGCCGGACGAGCGCGTCCCACAGCGCCAGCGTGAGCGCCCCGGTGCCGCACCCCGCATCGAGAACGCGAAGGTCCGGCCGCAACAGCGGCGAACGCAGGAAGTAGCTGCGGATGCCTTGCGGGTATCGAACCAGACGGATGAAACGCGCGTAGCTGTCGGCCCTTCGGGTGAAGAGATCGGCCGCGCTCGTCATGGCGCGTCCGCGCTACTCCTCGCGGCTCTTCGTCTTGAGCTTGGCTGCGTTCTCGCGCATGAACGCCTGGATCTCGTCGGCCATGCCGAGGATGCGCTCCCACTCCTCCTTGTAGAAGGTGATCGGGAAGCGGCGCATGCCGTAGAGCGACACGCCGCCCTTCTCGCTCACCTGGAGCCGCGTGCCGCGGCGCTCCTTCGCCTTCAGCGCCTCGTTCTCGGCCTTGAGCCGCTCGAGCTCACGGCGCATCTCGTCGTCGGATTGACTCATCGCTTCCCCCTGGTGCGTCGCGCCGCACCTTAGCGCGAACGGCGCAGGCGCAGCTCGGGGGGCGGGCGCTCCGGGAACTTCGGGAGGCCGTCGGCGAGCGCGTCCCACGCTGGCGCGTGGCTCGTGAAGATGTGCGCGAAGGGACGGGTGTCCGGGTCGTCGTCGAGCGCGCCGGCGAGCAGGAGCACGGAGCCGGTCTCGGGCTGCCGCGACGGCATCGGCGAGCCGCAGGTGCGGCAGAACGCGCGGCGCAGCGCCGGCGGCTCGCGCAGCAGCGGCGCCTCGTAGTGCGTGAGGTTCTCCTCGCCGCGCACGAAGCGGAAGCGCTCCTCGCGCGCGGCGAGCTCGGGCGAGAAGGCCGAGCCGGTGAACTTCTGGCAGCGGCGCGCGTGGCAGAGCTGGATGGGCGTCACGCGCCCCTCGATCTCGAACGCCACCGCGCCGCACAGGCAGCTGCCCCGGATCATGCGCGTCCTCCCGTGAGCTCGATCGGCCGCCGCTCCTGCGCCGACTGCTCGGCGGCGGCGCCGATCTCGACGGCGCGGAGGCCGTCCTCGGCCGTCACCTCGACGGGGGCGCCGCGGGTGGCCGCTTCGAAGAAGCGGACGTGCTCGTAGTAGGTCGAGCCGTGGTGGAAGCCGGCCGCGAGGAGCTTCTCGTCCACCGGGACGGCGAAGCGCTCGACCCGGCGCGGGCTCCGCCGCCCGATCACGACGCTCGACTCCGGCACGAAGCACTCGACCTTGCCGAGGTCGCCGGTGGCGGCGATCTCCTCCTGGTTCGTCGAGCCCTCGGCGAACATGCAGAGGTCGAGCAGGGCGCGCGCGCCGTTCGCGAAGTCCACGGTGACGTAGGCGTTGTCGAGGATGTCGGGCGTCTCGCCGTCGTAGCGCTCGTCGAGGTGGTTCACGTCCTGTCCGGCGGAGGCGTAGACGCGCACCGCCTCGCTCTCGACCACGCAGCGCATCAGATCGAAGAAGTGGCAGCACTTCTCGACGAGCGTGCCGCCGGTGTTCTTCGCGAAGCGGTTCCAGTGGCCGACCTTGGGCAGGAAGGGGAAGCGGTGCTCGCGGATCGCGAACATGCGCAGGCGGCCGATCGCGCCCTTGCGCACTTCGTCGATCAGCCGCGCCACGGGCGGCATGTAGCGATACTCCATCGCGGTCCACACCACGGCGGGGTGGCGCGCGGCGCGCTCGACGGCCCAGCGGGCGTCCGCGACGGTGGTGCAGAGCGGCTTCTCGACGAGCAGGTGCTTGCGCGTGGCGAAGGCCGCCTCGAGCACGGCGCGGTGCGTGTGGTTCGGCGTCGCGATGACGACGGCGTCGACGCGCGGGTCGTCGAGCAGCGCGCGCGCGTCCGTGTAGGCGGTGGGCGCGTTGCCGGCCACGAGCTGGGCCCAGCGCCGCGACTCCTCGTGCGGGTCCGCGTACGCCACGAGCTCGGCGCCGGGCACGAGCGCGAGGTTGCGGAGGTGCTCGATCCCCATCATGCCCGTGCCGATCACGCCGTAGCGCAGGGTCGCCGCCATGCCGGGCGACAGGGTAGGCCGCAAGCGGCGCGTTTGCGCCGCGCGCCGCGGCGGCTAGCGCGCGAGCGGGCGCGTCCAGAGCACGCCCGCGGGCCCGATCAGGCTGAGCGTGGCGGGGCCGGGGCCGCCGAGCTCGAGCAGCAGCTCGCCGCGCGCGCCGTGCCAGACGACGGGGCAGGAGAAGGTCGCGTCGCCTGCGCTGCGCCAGGGCAGCCCGGTCGCGTCGAGGAGGTCGTCCGCCACGAAGAGCGCATCGGCAGGGCGCGCTCGCTACTCAACGAACCGCGGCACGCGCGCAGCCTACCTCGGCTAGCATGCGGCGATGCCGGTTCGCGTGGAGAAGCCGGAGGGCGAGGGCGCGCTCACGGAGTTCGTGGCGCTCTTCGACCGCGTGTACGCGGAGCGCGCCGCGCACTGGCCCGCTTCGCCGCTGCACCTGCCGATGCTGCTCGGCCAGACGCCCATCACGAAGGAGCGCGAGCTCCAGCCCTTCGTGGCGCGCGAGGGCGGCGAGCTGGTGGCGCGCGCGTGCGCGGCGGTCGATCACCCGTATCTCGCGCTTTGGAAGGACGCCGTCGGGCACGTGCTGCTGTTCGAGGCGCTGCCGCAGGCGCGCGAGGGGGCGCGCGCCGTGCTCGACGCGGCGTGCGAGTGGCTCGCCGGGCGGGGCCTCCAGGCGGCGCGCACCGGCTTCGGCCTGTTCGAGACGCCGTACAACACGGACGCGTACCAGACGCTGCCGCCGAGCATCATGCGGCAGAACCCGCCGGAGTACCACGCGCTGATCAAGCAGGCGGGCTTCGAGACGGAGCAGGGCTACGTCGACTATGCGCTCGAGGTGACACCCGCGCTGCGCGAGCGCTGGCAGGGCGCGCTCGACGCCGCGCGGCGGCTGGGCTTCGAGATCGTTCCGCTGCGCGCACTGCCGGCCGAGGAGCGCGCGCCGCTCTTGAGCGAGCTGTGGAACGAGACCTTCGCGAGTCACTTCGGGTGGTGCCCGCTCTCGCCCGACCTCACCGCGCTGTTCCTGGCGGACGGCTCGGCGCTCGACACCTCGGTGGTCGCGATCGCCGCAGGCGAGCCCGTCGGCTTCTGCTTCGTGATGCCCGACGATCCGTCGCACGCGGTGCTCGCGCCCGGCCGCGCGCTCGCGCCGTCGGAGCGCCGGAACGTGCTCGCGATCGGCGTGCGCCCGCGCGCACGCGGGCGCGGCGTGAACTACGCCATGGCCGGCTACGCCTACCTCGAGCTCGTCCGCCGCGGCTGGACGCACCTCTCCTACACACTCGTGCTCGACGACAACTGGCCGTCGCGGCGCACCGGCGAAGGGCTCGGCGCCTCGCTCTGCGCCAACTATGTCGCCTATCGCCGCGACCTGCGTCGCGGCCACGGAGCTCCTCGATGAACGAGCCGCTGGCGCTTCCGCTCACCGAGCTGTGCGAGCGCCTGCGCGCACGGCGCGCCTCGCCCGTCGAGCTGATGGAGGCGGTGCTGGCGCGCATCGACGCCACGAACGGCGACCTCAACGCGTTCGTGGCGCTTCACCCGCGCGAGAAGCTGCTCGCCGCGGCGAAGACGGCCGAGACGCGCATCGCGCGCGGTGAGGCGCGGCCGCTCGAAGGCGTCCCGCTCGGCGTCAAGGATCTCGAGGACGCGACGGGCCTGCCGAACACGCAGGGCAGCCTGCTGTTCCGGGACCGGATCGCGACGCGGAACACCACGCAGGTCGGGCGACTCGAGGCGGCCGGCGCGATCGTGGTCGGCAAGACGAACGCGCCCGAGTTCGGCGCGGTCGCGATCACCAAGAACCTCGTCTACGGCACGACGCGCTCGCCGTGGGACCTCGCGCTCACGCCCGGCGGCTCGAGCGGCGGCTCGGCCGCGGCGCTCGCCGCGAACGTCTGCCCGCTCGTCACCGCGAGCGACGGCGGCGGCTCGATCCGCATCCCGGCGAGCTTCGTCGGCGCGTTCGGGCTCAAGGTGTCGTTCGGGCGCGTGCCGCGCGGGCCCTTCTCGCACTGGGAGTTCGACGACAAGTCGGTGTCGGGCCCGCTCACGAAGACGGTGGCGGATGCGGCGCTCGTGCTCGACGTCACGGCGGGCCCGTCGCCGTGCGATCCGAACTCGCTGCCCGCGCCGGGCCTCTCGTACCTCGCGGCGCTCGCGGAGGCGCTGCCCGCCGGCACGCGCTTCGGCTGGTCGCCCGACCTCGGCTACGCGGTGGTGCAGTCGGACGTGGCGGCCGTCGCCGAGGACGCCGCGCAGGCCTTCGAGAAGCTCGGCCATCGGCTCGTGCCGATCGCGAACGGACCGCCCGACCTCGGCCGCGACTGGGGGCTGCTCGGCGCGTTCGAGCTGCGCGGGCACCTCGCGGCGTTCCTGCCCGAGCGCAAGGACGAGCTCGGGCGCGGGCTGCTCCAGGGCCTCGAGCTGGCCGAGACGGTCGACGCGCGCGCGTGGGGCGAGATGGCGCACAAGCGCGCCCAGCTCAACGACTGGTGCGCGGCGCTGTTCGAGCAGGTGGACTTCCTGCTGACGCCCACGGTGCCGTTCGACCCGCCGCCCGCGAAGGGCCCGTTCCCGCGCGAGACGGAGGGCCGGCGCCAGCGGCCGGCGAGCGTCGCGGCGTTCACGATCCCGTTCAACTGGTCGTGGCATCCCGCCGCGACGGTGCGCGCGGGGCTCTCGCGGCGCGGGCTGCCGGTCGGGCTCCAGATCGTGGGCCCGCGGCATCGCGACGACCTCGTGCTGCGCGCCGCGCTCGCGTTCGAGCGCGAGCGCCCCTGGCACCCGCGCTGGCCGGACCGCTGGGAGGCGCTCCGTGCCTGACGAGCTCGAGATCCACGGCGCCTGCGATGCGCGCTTCGCCCCGGTGCGCGAGGCCTTCGCGGCGAACTTCCGGACGCAGGACGAGGTGGGCGCCGCAGTGGCCGTCTCGCTGGACGGCGAGCTGGTGCTCGACCTGTGGGCCGGCCACACCGATACGGCGCGCACGCAGCCGTGGCGGCGCGACACGCTCGTCAACGTCTACTCGACCACGAAGGGCGTGACGGCGCTCGCGGCGCACCGGCTCGTCGACGAGGGCAAGCTCGACCTCGACGCGCCGGTGGCGAAGTACTGGCCCGAGTTCGCGCAGGCGGGGAAGGGCGCGCTCCCGGTGCGCTGGCTGCTCTCGCACCGCGCCGGGCTGCCCGCCGTTCGGAAGCTGCTGCCGAACGAGAGCCTCTACGACTGGGACGCGATGGCGGCGGCGCTCGCCGCGGAGACGCCGTGGTGGACGCCGGACAGCGCGCACGGCTACCACGCCGTCACGTTCGGCTGGCTGGTGGGCGAGGTGGTGCGGCGCATCGCGGGCAAGAGCCTCGGCGCGTACGTGCGCGACGTCTTCGCGAAGCCGCTCGGCCTCGACTTCCACATCGGCCTCGCGGAGCCCGAGCACGCGCGCGTGGCCCACATCCTCCAGCCCGCGGTGCCCGACACCACGGGCGAAGGCGCGCAGCTGTTCATGCGCGCGCTCGCGGAGCCCGAGGGCGTGACGTCGCGGGCCTTCATGAATCCACCGAGCATGTCGCTCGGGCCGAACGTGCCGGCCTGGCGCAGCGCCGAGATCCCCGGCGCGAACGGGCACGGCACCGCGCGCGCGCTCGCGACGCTGTATGGGCGCGTGGCGCTCGGCGACGGGTCGGTGATCTCGGGCGAAGGCATCGCGCGCTGCCGGACGGAGCAGTCGCGGGGCGACGACCTCGTGCTCGGCGTGCCGACGCGCTTCGGGCTCGGCTTCATGCTGCGGCAGGACTCGCACACGGGCGGGTGCTGTCTCGGCGCCGGCGCGTTCGGGCACCCCGGGGCGGGGGGCTCGCTCGCCTTCGCGGATCCCGAGGCGCGCCTCGGCTTCGGCTACGTGATGAATCGGATGGGGCCGCGCATCCTGCTCGACGATCGCGCCATTGCGCTGGTCGAGGCGCTGAACGGCTGCCTCGGGAGGAAGACGTGAGCGTTCGCATCGAGGTCCGCTACGAGGGAGAGCTGCACACCCGCGCGGTGCACGGGCCGTCGGGCGCCGCGCTCGAGACGGACGCGCCGAAGGACAACGAGGGGAAGGGCGAGAGCTTCTCGCCGACCGACCTGCTCGCGACGGCGCTCGGCACGTGCATGCTGACCGTGATGGGCATCCTGGCGCGGCGGAAGGGCTGGGACCTGGCGGGTGCCCGCGTCTCGGTGGACAAGGACATGGTGGCCGACCCGGTGCGCCGCGTCGGCCGCATCGGCCTGCGCTTCGAGCTGCCCGCCGGCATCCCCGAAGACGCGCGCAAGCCGCTCGAACGCGCCGCCTACACCTGCCCCGTCCACCAGAGCCTTCACCCCGACGTGAAGCTCGAGACATCGTTCGCCTGGAGTTGACGGAGGGGACGGTCCTGTTTGTTGCCAGGCAACGAACAGGACCGTCCCCGATGTTTACTGGTAGGCTTCGGGCGTGGTCGTGCGATGCGAGCAGGTGTCGAAGCGCTTCGGGGCGAAGCTCGCGGTCGATGCGCTCGATCTCGCGGTCGAGAAGGGGCAGTGCTTCGGGCTGCTCGGTCCGAACGGCGCCGGCAAGACCACCGCGCTGAAGATGATCTACGGCGTCACCGAGCCGAGCGCGGGCCGCATCCTCGTCTTCGACCTCGACATCACCACCCACACGCGCGAGATCCGCGCGCGTCTCGGCGTCACGCTGCAGGAGAACGCGCTGATCGAGGTGCTCTCGCCGGTCGAGAACCTGCGCGTGTTCGGCCGCTACCACCTGCTTCCGGCGGACGTGATCGAGCAGCGCATCGCCGGCCTGCTCGACTTCCTCGACCTGCGCTCCCACGCCAACGTGCCGGTGAAGGCGCTCTCCGGCGGCTTCCAGCGCCGCCTCGCCATCGCGCTCTCGCTGATGAACGGCCCCGAGCTGCTCATCCTCGACGAGCCCACCACCGGCCTCGACCCCGCCGTGCGACTCGCGCTCTGGAACCGCGTGCGCGAGCTGCGCCGCGCCGGCACCACGGTCCTTCTCACCACCCACTACATGGAGGAGGCCGAGCGCCTGTGCGACGCGCTCCTGGTGATGGACCAGGGCAAGGCGGTCGCGCGCGGCGCGCCGAGCGAGCTGATCCGCGACGTGCTCGCGCCCGAGACGCTCGAGGTCGAGCTGCCCGCCGGCCGCCACGCCGCCGTGCTCGAGCGCCTGAACGGCGTGCGCGCGCTGCGCTCGGGCGCCCACCTGATGCTCTACGCGAAGGACGCCACGGCGCTGCTCGACGCCGTGCGGCGCACCGAGCCCGAGGCGCACCTCGTGGCGGTGCGCCCGACGAACCTCGAGGACGTCTTCCTCGCGCTGACCGGCACGAAGCTCGAGGCCGGCGCGTGACCGTCTCCCCGCGCCACGCCCTCTCCGTCTGGTGGCGCAACTTCGCGATGTACCGCCGCTCGTGGGCGCTCAACATCCTGCCCAACTTCTTCGAGCCGCTGCTCTACCTCGTCTCGATGGGCATCGGCGTCGGCGCCTACATCAGCGAGATGGGCGGCACCTCCTATCTGACCTTCCTCGCGCCCGGCCTCGTCGCCGTCGCCGCCATGAACGGCGCGAGCTTCGAGGTCACGTACAACGCGTTCGTGCGCCTCAACTTCGAGAAGACCTACGAGTCGATGCTCACCACGCCGATCCAGCCCGAGGACGTGCTCGCCGGCGAGGTGCTCTGGGCGGTCACGCGCGCCTCGATCTACGGCGGAGCGTTCCTGATCGTGATCACGGGCTGGGGGCTCGTGGATCCGCTGCACGCGCTGCTCGCGCTCCCGCTCGTGCCGCTCGCGGGCCTGCTGTTCGCCGCGCTCGGCATCGCGTTCTCGCTGCGCATCCCCACCATCGAGCTGTTCAGCTTCTACTTCACCCTGTTCCTGACGCCGCTCTTCCTGTTCTCCGACGTGTTCTTTCCCCTGAAGGAGCGCCTGTCCGCCGCCTGGTACCCGGTGGCCGAAGCGCTGCCGCTGCTGCACCCGGTGCGGCTGATGCGCCACGCCTTCACCGGCGAGCCCGCGTGGGTGCTCCTCTGGGACCTCGCCTACATGCTCGCGTTCTCGGCGCTGCTGCTCTGGATCGCGGCCCGCGTGATCCGCGCGCGGCTGCGGGGCTGAGCGTGCCCGGCCGGCCGCTCGGCAACGTCGCGAACCACCTGCTGTTCGAGAACGAGCGCGTGCGCGTCTGGCGCATGGAGCTCGCGCCCGGCGAGTCCTCCGACTTCCACGAGCACACGCTGCCCTATCTGCTGTGCATCGTGGAAGGCGAGTCGATCGACGCCGACTTCGAGGACGGGCGCACGCTCCATCTGCCCGTCGAGGCGGGCAAGGTCTTCTTCGTGCCCGCGGGGGCGCGCGAGACGGCGGTGAACCGCTCGGCGGTGCGCTTCCGCGAGATCCTGATCGAGCTCAAGGGCTGAGCCGCGCCCGGAGCAAGCGCTTGGCACGCTCGAGCTCGCGCCGGCGCCGGGCCGGCAGGCTGCGCCCCGCGCGGTTGAGCACGAACTGGAGCATGCGGATCGCGGAGGAGACGCCCTTCGGGCTCACCCGCTTCGTCGCCAGCACGCGCGCGATCGTGGCGGCGTCCTTCGCGAGCAAGCCCGGCGGCGCGAAGGTCGCGGCGGTCTCGGAGCGGATCGGAAAGCGGCGGGCCATGGCGGAGGCCGGTGCACGCGCCGTGCCGGCGCGCGGCGCGCGCAGGCGGCCCCGCGCGCCCGCCGCGTGAACGCGCGGCTACGCGCCCGCCTCGGGATCCACCCAGTCGCGCGCCACCAGGTAGCGCTCGAACAGGCGCGCCTCGGGCGAGCCCGGCGCGGGCGTGAAGTCGTAGCGCCAGCGCACCTCGGGCGGCAGCGAGGCGAGCACGCTCTCGATGCGCCGCCCCGACTCGATGCCGTACTTCGTGCCGCGGTCGTAGACCAGGTTGAACTCGACGTAGCGCCCGCGCCGCCAGAGCTGGAAGTCGCGCTCGCGCTCCCCGTACGGCGTCGCCTTCCGGCGCGCGACGAGGGGCAGGTAGCCGGCGAGGAAGTGCTCGCCGTGGCTGCGGACGAAGGCGAAGACGGTCTCGAAGTCCGGCTCCGCGAGGTCGTCGAAGAAGGTGCCGCCGATGCCGCGGGGCTCGCCCCGGTGCTTCAGGAAGAAGTAGTCGTCGCACGCCTTCTTGAAGCGGGCGTAGGCGCCGGGGCCGAGCGGCGCGCACGCGGCGCGCGCGTGCTCGTGCCAGTGGACGCAGTCCTCGTCGAAGCCGTAGTACGGCGTGAGGTCGAAGCCGCCGCCGAACCACCAGACCGGCGCCGCGCCCGCCGGCGTCGCGGTGAAGAGGCGCAGGTTCATGTGCGTGGTCGGCGCGTACGGGTTCCGCGGGTGCACGATCAGCGAGAGCGAGACCGCCTCGAAGGGCGCACCCGCGAGCTCGGGTCGCGCCGCGGTGGCGGGCCCGGGCAGGTGGGCCCCGCGAGCGTGCGTGAAGTTCACGGCCGCCTTCTCGATCACCGCGCCGCCCTCGAGCACGCGCGGCGCGGCGACGGTGCCGCCCGGGTCGCGGAAGCTCTCGCCGCGAAAGCGCGCGGCGCCGTCCTCCGCCTCGAGCACGGCGCAGCTGCGCGCCTGCAGCTCGCTCAGGAACTCGTGGACGCGCGCGGGATCGGGCCGGGACACCGCCTCGAGACTAGCGGGCCGCGCCCCCCTCGATCACGACGAGCGGCGGGCGTGCGCCGAAGCCCCCGGCGAGCTCCACCACGATCTCGCGACGGAAGCGATCGACGCGGAGCCCCGCCACCCACGGCTCGCGCCGCGCCCGGTCGATGCCGGCCTGGAACGCCGCGCGGCTGCCGAAGGAGAAGCGCACCTCACGCGTGGGTGTCGAGCTCGAGACGTACGGTGCGGTGGCCATTGGGGGGCCTCGCTCTGGGCGCAACGCAAGGCTACTCCTCAACGGCTCGCCCATTCCGTGACGGACGACACCTTCGCATGACATCTCTCGCATGACATCTCTGTCACCCCCCGTCTGGCTTCTCCCCTCGCTCGCCCTGCTCGTGGGCGTCGGCATTCCGCTGTGGGCGGGTCACGCGCGGGGGCGCACCTACGGAATCTTCGCGGCGGTCGTGCTGGCGCTCTCGTTTCCGGCCGGCGTCGTGCTCGGCATGCGGCTCCAGCGTCTGGCCGGTCCGACGCTGGGTCCGATCATCGGCTGGCTGTTCGCCTACGCGTTCGCGGTGACCGGCATCCACTTCGCCTCGCTGGTGCGGGCGCGGCTGCGCACGCGCACCTTCCGCTGGGCGGTGAGCGTGCCGGCGCAGGCATTCGTGGCGCTCGGCGCCCTCTCGCTGCCGTTCCTGGTGGCGCTGTTCCCCCTGCGCTTCGGCTTCTGGGCGGCGGGAGCCGCCGGCGTGCTGCGCGCGCTCACCTGGCTCGACCTGATCCCGCTCGCGGTGATCGCGCTTTCCGTGGCGACCTCCCTGCGCCCGCGCCGCGAGATCGTGCGGGTGGCGCTCGGCGGGCCGGAGCCCGACGCCCTGACGCGCCTGCCGCTCGACCGGCGGGGCTGGGGCGACACGCACCCCGAGCCGTGTCGCCCGCTTCGCATCGTGCAGATCACCGACCCGCACCTCGGGCCCTGGGCGCCGATCCACCGGCTGCAGCAGCGGCTCGACGAGCTGCTCGACCATGAGCCCGACCTGGTCCTGCTCACCGGCGACTTCCTCACCATGGAGGGAAACGGCACCCCGGGCGCGCTGGCGGAGGCGCTCGCGCCGGTCGCGCGCGCGGCGGGCCGCTCCTTCGCGATCTTCGGCAATCACGACCACGAGGCGCCCGAGGAGGTGGCGAGCGCGCTCGCCGCGAACGGCGTGCGGCTGCTCGTGGACGAGGAGGCGCTCGTCGAGACGCCGGTCGGTCCCCTGCAGATCGTTGGGGCGGACTGGTACCGCGAGGGCCGCAAGGAGAAGCTGCAGGGTCTGCTCGCGCGGTTTCCGCGCCGACCCGGTCACCTGCGCCTGCTCCTGCTCCACGACCCGCGCAACTTCCATGACGTGCCCAAGGACGAGGTAGACCTCACGCTCTCCGGCCACACCCACGGCGGGCAGATCGGGCTCGTCTCGCTCGGCTTCGACTGGACCGTGCTGTCGCGCACCCAGTGGCCGGACCACGGCCTGTTCGGCCACGGCAAGGGGCGGCTCTACGTCCACCGCGGCACGGGCTTCTACGGCTTCCCGCTGCGGATCGGGGTGCCGGGCGAGGCATCGGTGCTGGAGCTGGTGACGGAGAGCTAGCCGCCGGCTCCGGGGAGCGTTCTCGCCCAGGGCGTCTCGGACACCTCGCAGAGCATGCCGCTCGGCGAGAGGAAGCGGGCGGTGCGCTGGCCCCAGGGCTCATCGTGGGGCGCCTGGAGCAGCGGGACGCCGCGCGCCCCGAGCGCGGCCGCGGCGCCGTCCACGGCGTCGACCTCGAGCCCGAGCGTGAGGCCGAGCGCGACCCGCTCCGGAGGCACGCCGCTCGCCCGCGCGGCGTGGGCGCGCTGCCAGAGGCCGAAGTGGAGGACGCCCGGGAGCTTCACCTCCGCGTAGCCGGACGGGTCCTTCAGCTCGACCGGGAGCCCCAGCACGTCGCGATAGAAGCGCAGGGCGGCGTCCAGGTCCTCGACGATCTCCGCGATGCCGGCCAGGTGACGGATCATGACGGGTCCCTCCGCAGGCGACCGTATCCGAGCGTGCTCGGACGGGGCTTGTACGAATCCGACGCTACAGGGCCGCGGGTGCGACGCCCGCGAGCGCCCGGCAGTCGCGGTGGAGGTGCGCCTGGTCGTGGTAGCCCGCGGCGAGCGCCGCCTCGAGCTGCGAGGCGCCGCCCGCGAGCGAGCGGCGCGCGCGCTCGAGCCGGACGACGCGCGAGAACAGCTTCGGCGGGAGCCCGACGTGCTCGCGGAAGGCGCGCTCGAGCCGCCGCTCGCTCGCGCCGAGCCGGCGCGCGACCTCGCGCACCGGGGCGCGGCCGCCGCTCGCCACGAGCGCGGCCACGGCGGCCTCGAGCACGCCACCGGGCGCGGCGACCCGCGCCGCGCGCGCGAGCAGGGCAGCCTCGACGAGCGCGCGGCGCGCCTCCGGGGAGCGGGCCTCCGCGAGCCGCTCCAGCAGCTCGCGCGCCGCAGGGCCCCAGCATGCGTCGAGCGGGAGCACGCGATCCGCGAGCGCGTGCGCGGGCACGCCGAGCCAGGCGGCTGCGCAGCCCGGCCGCAGCCGGACGGCGACCTTCTCCATCGGCTCGGGGTCGGCCACGACGAGGGCGTGCGTCTTCGGGCCGAACACCTCGGCCGCCCCGTCGCCACCCCGCTCGGGCCACGAGAAGAGCAGGTCGGCGCCGCCGTCGGGCAGCACGCGGACGGGCTCGGGCGCCGCGCCGTCGCTCGAGGCGGCGAGGCCCGCGATCGAGCGCGCCAGCGCGGGCGGCGCATGCCATTCCCAGTGCGGCATGTGCGGAGCCTACAAGAGCTGGAGCTGCTGCGGGGCGCCCAGCGCCTCGTCGAAGGAGCTGCCGACCACCTCGAGGATCGCGTCCGCGACGGGCCGCAGCACCTTCTCGACGTAGTGCCCGTGGTCGATCGCGGGCGGCAGCGGCCGCCCGGGCAGCGCGGGCTCGGGGCCGCTGCGCGTGATGACGTAGCGGATCACGCCGCCCGGCACGCGGCCCGCCTTCCGCGCGGCCTGCACGTGCGGCGCGTTCGCCTCGTAGCGCTCGAGCGCGCCCTTGCGCACGCGCTTCACGTAGACGAGCTCCGCGTCGCGCGCGCCCGCGCGCAGGTCGTCCACGAGCTCGCGCACGAACGGCGCCGGGTCGCGGCCGGTGAACAGGCGCTCGAGCATGCCCTCCTGGAGGCGCTGCGCGAGCTCGGGCCAGTCGCGCCGCACGGCCTCGAGGCCCACCACCACGAGCCGGCCCTCGCGCCAGCCGGCGTAGCGCTTCTTGCTGCCCTTGCTCCCGCCGCGCAGGCGCGGCAGCAGCAGGTGCTCGAACACGCCCTCCAGCTCGAGCTCGAGCTGCGACGCCACGCCGTACTCCGAGCGGATGCGCTCTCCGATGTGCTGCTCGACGGCGGCGCGCAGCGCCTCCGCTTCCGAGCCGGCGCGGAGCTGCACGAACACCGAATCGGTGTCGCCGTACAGCACCGAGACGCCCGCGGCCTCGAAGGCGTCCCGCGTCCAGTAGAGGATCTGCTGGCCGAAGCCGGTGATCGCGTTCGAGACGTCGGGGTCGAAGAAGCGGCACGAGGCGGCGCCGAGCACCCCGTACATCGCGTTCATCATGATCTTGATGGCCTGGTCGGCGTGGCGCTCGCCGCGCGCCTTCGCCTCCTCGCGCCGCGCGCGGAAGCGCTCGATCACGCCGGGCAGGATCGCGTCGTCGCGCGAGAAGCGCGCCCCGTTCGGCGCGGTGAGCGCGCCCTCGCCGGCGCGCGCGTGCGCGAGCGGGTCGAGCGAGAACGTCCGGATCAGGCTCGGGTAGAGGCTCTTGAAGTCGAACACGGCGACGTCGTGGTGCAGGCCGGGCTGCGGCTCGAGCAGCGTGCCGCCGCGCAGCAGCTCCTGCTTGCGCTCGGGCTCGGCGGAGGGCGCCACGAAGCCGCGCCGCCGGAGCTCCGGCAGGTACAGCAGGTCGAAGGAGGCGATGCTCGCGCCGACGCGGTCGAGCTGCATGCCCGACAGGCGGCTGCGCTCGACGGCGAGGTCGAGGAGCCCTTCGCGCGCGAGGATCTCGGGCACCAGGCGCGCGTCCTCCAGGTTGTAGGCCACCAGCGCCTCCGGATCCTCGCGCCACATGCGCAGGATCTCGCGCCCGGCGTCGGGCGCGTCGGGGTCGATCTTCTTGCCGCGCCCCAGCACGTGACGCGCGACGGTGTCGAGCCGGTAGTCGGGCAGGCGCAGCGCGTCGCGCACCAGCCCGATGCCGTCGAGGACCATGCGGCCCGGCAGCTCGGCGCGCGATTGCCGCAGCGGACCCGGGTCGGAGAGCAGGCGCGGCGCCTCGCGCGCGCGGCCGAGGTGGCAGGGCAGGCCGAGCGCCTCGCAGCGCGCGAGCAGCACGCGCAGGTCGAAGTCCACCACGTTCCAGCCGAGCAGCAGGTCGGGGTCGAGCGCGCGGATGCGCGCCACCAGCGCCTGGAGCAGCGCGGGCTCCTCGGGATGGACGATGGCGCCGGCGACCGCGCGCCGGGCGAGCAGGTGCACCTCCTCGACGCCGGCGCCGGCGAGCGCCGCGGAGAGGACGCGCCCCGCGTCGGGCGTGGTCTCGAGGTCGAGCGAGAGCGTGCGCAGCGGGACGTCCGCCGGCTCGCCCGCGAGCTCCGGGTTCGTGAACCGCACCAGGCCGTCGTCGCCCAGCACGCCGCCGGAGTGGATCCCGAGCGTGGCCCGGATGCCGTGGTCGATCAGGTAGCGGTACACGAAGCGGACGTCGGCCTCGAGCGCCGTGTGCCCGCCGGCCGCGAGGCGCTCGCGCAGGCGCGGCACCGCGGCGGGGATGTTCGTCTCGAGGCGCACGAGCGGGCGGCCCGCGAGGTCGCGCAGCTCGCTGGCGGCGACGCGCACGTCGGGCTCGCCGGCGAGCGAGGCCTCGCTCCCGCGCGGCGCGAAGAAGTAGGGCCGGAAGCGGTCGTCCTCGACGAGGAACGGCTCCCCCGTCTCGAGCCGGCCGTACAGCTGCACCACGGGGACGCCCCCGCGGACGCGATAGGTCGGATGCACGACGAAGCCGCGCGCCATGCCCGAAGGGTACGTCACGAAGGGGACGTTCCTTTTCCGTCACGAAGAGGAAGTGACGAAAGAGGAACGTCCCCTTGCTAACGGAAGAGGACGCGGGCCAGGGCGGAGCGGTACTCGGCGACGAGCGGGTGGTCGCTGCCGAGGACGCCGAACACGTCGAGCATCGCCTTGCGCGCGCCCTCGTCGGCGAAGCTCTTGTCGCGCTCGACCACGGCGAGCAGGGCCGGCAGCGCCTCCTCGTAGCGGCGCGCGGCGGCGAGCGCCCGGCCGAGCTCGAGCTGCGCGGCGAGGTCGTCGGGCGCCGACGCGGCGCGGGCGCGCAGCGCGTCGAGCTCCGCGGCCGGCGCGCTCGTCACGGTGCGCAGCTCGGCCGCCAGCCGCTCCGCTGCCTGCTCGATCGGGCCGGGCGCCGCCGAGATGCGCTCCAGCAGCTCGAGCGCCTCGTCCGTCTCGCCGCGCTCGCCCACGAGCCGCGCCAGCGCGAGCAGCGCCTCGGGGTGGCGCGCGTCCTTCGCGAGCGCCGCGCGCAGCCGCTCCTCGGCGGCGTTCGTGTGGCCGCCCGCGAGCAGCTCGGCGCCGTCGGCGACGAGGCGGTCCGCCTCGCTCGGCAGCAGGCTCGCGACGAAGCGGCGGAGCACCGGCTCCGGCTGCGCGCCCACGAACTCCGCCACCGGGGCACCGCCCTTGAAGGCGATCACGAGCGGGATGCTCTGCACCCCGAACTGCCGCGCCACCTGCGGCGACTGGTCCACGTTCACCTTGGCGAGGCGCACCGCCCCGGCCTGCGCCTCGACGGCCCGCTCGAGCGCCGGGCCGAGCTGGCGGCAGGGCCCGCACCACGGCGCCCAGAAGTCCACGATCACCGGCAGCTCGCGCGAGCGTTCGACCACCTCGCGCACGAAGTCGGCGTCGCCGACGTCGACGACGGACGGGCCGGCCGGAGCCGCGGACATGGCTAGCTCTGCTGGGCCCCGAGCAGCCCGTCGAGCTCGCCGCTCTGGTACATCTCGGTGAGGATGTCGCAGCCGCCCAGGAACTCCCCGTTCACGTACACCTGCGGGATCGTCGGCCAGTTCGTGAACTCCTTGATGCCCTGGCGGATCTCCGGGTCCTGGAGCACGTCCACCGTCGCGTAGCTCGGCAGGTGCGCGTCGAGGATCTGCACCACCTGGGCCGAGAAGCCGCACTGGGGCATGCGCCGGTCGCCCTTCATGAACACCACCACCTTGTCGGAGCCGATCAGGCTCTCGATGCGCTGCTTGGTCGTCTCGGACAGGGCCATGGGCTTCTCCTCGGCGGCGGCGGGCTGGCGTGCCAGAGTACGATTGTCTACGGATCAGTCAAGATTCGCCCGAGCGATTTCCTCCGCGCGCTCCAGCCGATATATGTAGGACCCGCCCGAAACCCGAATGGAGAGCCGATGCCCTGGGTGATCACGAGCCTCTGCCGCGACTGTGTGGACCAAGCCTGTGTGGAGGTCTGCCCGGTCGATTGCATCTACGAGTACACCGGCGAGGACCGCGACACCTGGCCGAACCAGCTGTACATCGATCCCGAGGAGTGCATCGACTGCGGCGTGTGCGAGCCGGAGTGCCCGTGGGAGGCGATCTTCGAGGACGAGCGCGTGCCCGACGTGTTCCAGACCGACATCGGGCTGAACGCGAACATCAAGGACGTGAAGGAGGAGTTCGGCGTGCCGGAGACGAGCGAGCACCCGAAGCCCACGCCCGAGCAGGTGAAGTCCAACAAGGAGAAGTGGGGCTTCACCGACTGATGGCGGACGCGAGCGCCGTCGCCGACACGCTGGGCCGGCCGCTCCGCGACGTGCGCATCTCCGTCACCGACCGCTGCAACTTCCGCTGCCCGTACTGCATGCCCGCGGAGGTGTACGGCGAGCGCTACCGCTTCCTGCCCTTCGGAGAGATCCTCACCTTCGAGGAGATCGCGCGCCTCGCGGGGCTGTTCGTGCGCCTCGGCGCGAAGAAGCTGCGCCTCACCGGCGGCGAGCCGCTGCTGCGTGCCGAGTTGCCGAAGCTGGTGGCGATGCTGGCCGCGATCCCCGGTGTGGAGGACCTCGCCCTCACCACGAACGGCCACCTGCTCGCGCGCCACGCGGAGGCGCTCGCACGCGCGGGGCTGCGGCGCGTCACCGTCTCGCTCGACAGCCACGACGAAGCGGTGTTCCAGCGCATGAGCGGCGGCTTCTCGTCGCCGGCGCGCGTGCTCGAGGGCATCTCGGCGGCGGAGCGCGCCGGGCTCACCCCGATCAAGCTCAACTGCGTGGTGGAGCGCGGCGTCAACGATCACACGGTGGTCGAGCTGGCGCGCCGCTTCCGCGGCACCGGCCACATCGTCCGCTTCATCGAGTTCATGGATGTGGGCACGCGGAACGCCTGGGACCTCGCGAAGGTGGTGCCCGCGCGCGAACTCGTGGAGCGCATCGGCGCGGAGCTGCCGATCGAGCCCGCCGAGGCGAACTACCGGGGCGAGGTGGCGCAGCGCTGGCGCTACCGCGACGGCTCCGGCGAGATCGGCGTGATCGCCTCCGTGAGCCAGCCCTTCTGCGGTGACTGCACGCGGGCGCGCCTCACGGCCGAGGGCGCCTTCGTGACCTGCCTGTTCGCCGCGGGCGGGCGCGACCTCAAGGCTCCGCTGCGGGCCGGGGCGAGCGACGCGGAGCTGCTCGAGCGCATCGCGGGCACCTGGCAGCGCCGCACCGACCGCTACTCCGAGGAGCGCGCCCACCGCCCCCTGCGCGCCGCGCGCCGCATCGAGATGTACCAGGTCGGCGGCTAACGGGAGCCGCGGCGGGGTCTTGACGACCCGACGGCCCGCGTGAGATGATCGCGGGCGGGTGAGAGGGCTCGGAGAGCGCGATGCGCCGTCGCCCCCGGAACTCTCGGGCAGCGTCGTTGCTGCTCGGTGCCGCCGCGATCCTCGCTCCCGCCGCGGCTCCGGCCGTCACCATCACCGCACAGGCGAGCGTGTTCCAGACCACGCTCTTCGCGCCGCCCTTCCTCAGCGGTGGCGACAGCGCCGGCGGCTCGAGCCAGGGCATCACGGACATCGAGGACTCGGCGGCGTTCGGCGGCGGCGAGGCCCACTTCCTGGCCGCGCCAACGCTGGGGATCGGCTCGATCGGCGGGAGCTCGGCTGTGATCCCGTTCGACGAGTTCCGCTTCTACGGCCACGAGTCGGACGCCCAGGCCTTCTTCAAGATCACGGGCGAGTTCACCGTGCAGGGCGATTTCGACGTGCCCGTCGGCGGGCTGATGAGCGTCGACTGGGGCGGCACGCTGTACCCGAACGACGACTTCGAGGCGCGGCACGCGGCAGCCTTCGGCCCGACGATCACGGCGCGCGCGAGCGCGAACCTCGCCTTCGGCACGCCCGGCAACCTGAACCAGAGCTACACGCAGAACGTCGTCGCGAACCAGGACGTTCTCGGCGGGGACCAGTTCGGCCGGCTGATCGACTCGCTCTTCATGATGGACGACACCCATCGCACCTTCGCCTTCGACCTGACGGTCGGCGGCTTCGGGAGCCGGGGCGGGGGCTTCGACTTCGGCGCGCGCGCCCGGGTCGTGCCCGGTCTCGCGCCGGCCAGCGCGGACGAAGGCTTCCTCGACACCAGCTTCTTCGAGATCGTGCTGAAGCTGCCGCCGGGCGTTTCCGTCACCAGCGACGTGCCCTACCTGCGCGCCGTGACCGTCCCCGAGCCGCCCGTGTTCGCGTTGCTCGGCGCCGCGCTCGTCTTCGTCGTCTGGCGCTCCGCCCGACGGCGACGCGATTCGGGACGGCGCTCCTAGCGCGTCAGGTCCGGCAGCTCGCGCAGGCGCGTCTTCGCCACGATGCGGTCGAAGCGCTCGGGGGCGAGGGCGCGCAGGCGCACCACCCAGCGATACGCGCGCGGGATCACGACCGAGCGCTCGCCGCGGGCGAGCGCGGCGAGCGTCTCGTCGGCGAACGCCTCGGCCGAGAGGAAGCGCTTCTCGGTGCCCTTCGGCATGCGCGCCATCACCTCGGGCGTGAACATCTCGGTCCGCACCAGCACCGGGTGCACCGCGAGCACGTGGACGCCGAGCGGCGCGAGCTCGTGGCCGAGCGCCGCGGAGAACGCGGTGACGGCGGCCTTCGTGGCCGAGTAGACGGCTTCGTCCGGCTGCGGGATCAGCCCGGCGAAGGACGAGACGTTCACGAGCCAGCCGCCGCCCTGCGCCCGCAGCGCCGGCAGGAGCGCCTGCGTCCAGTGCAGCGTGCCGAGCACGTTCACGTGCACGAGCCGCGCGACGTCCGCCGGCGGATGGTCCTTCACGAGCCCGTGGTGCACGAAGCCGGCGGCGTTCACGAGCCCGTCGACGCGCCCGTGCTGGTGCAGGATCTCCTCGGCCGAGCGCTCGACCACCTTGCTGTCGGCCACGTCGCCGGGATGCACGCTCGCGCGCCCGCCCGCCGCCGCGAGCTCGCCCGCCAGCGCGTGCAGGCGCTCCGCGCGCCGCGCCACCAGCGCCACGCACGCCCCGCGCCTCGCGAGCGTGCGCGCCAGCGCGGCGCCGATGCCGCTCGACGCGCCGGTCACCACCGCGACTCGGTCCCGCAGGTCGTCCACGGGTCCCAGCATACGGCGACGATCGCGACGCCGCGCTGTTGTAGGATGCGCGGGCCGAGGAGGGCGGGATGAAGCGACGCGAGTTCGTGAAGGGCGGCCTCGTGGCGGGCGGGCTGGCCGCGCTGCCGTGGCAGGGCTGGCTCGCCGACGCGGCGCACGCGCAGGCGCAGGCCGGCGGCGCACCGGCCCCGGAGGCGATGGGGCCCGAGAGCCGCAAGGCGTGGGCCGAGCTGATGGCGCTCGTGGCCGAGGCCGAGCGGCGAACGCTCTCGGCCGAGTGGAACGTGCGCTCGCCGCAGGAGGTGATCGACGGGCATCGCCTGCTGCTGCACCTGCTCGCCGCGAGCATCGACCTGTACCTCGAGGGCAGCCCCGAGCGGCCGTGGTTCTCGGAGATGGTCTGGCCGACGCGCAAGTACCTCGGCGACAACCCGGACGCCCGCTACTTCTTCACCGTGCTGCGCGGCGACCGCCGCTTCCGCATCCGCGGCAACGTGGCGGGCGCCGTCTACACCTCGTTCACGTTCCAGTCGGCCGACAAGACGGGCGCCGCGGGCGGCATCACCGCGGCGCGCAACCACACCGAGTTCGACGTCGCGCCCGACGGCGGCTACGAGCTCGTGATCGGCCCCGGCGCGAGCGGGCGGAACGGCGTACCGCTCGACGCCAAGACCGTCTCCATCACCACGCGCCACTACTTCGAGAACGAGCGCTCCGTGCAGCTCGACCCGAACGTGCACCTGCATCTCTCGATCGAGCCGGAGGGTCCGGTCGCGCCGGCCGCGGCGTGGAGCGACGCCGAGAGCGCGCGGCGCATGCGCGCCGCCGCCGGCTTCTTCCGGCAGAGCACGCTCGACATGCCGCCGCGCGATCCGAAGCAGCAGCCGGCGTGGGTCTCGACCGTCCCGAACGAGCTCGGCACGCCCGCGCTCCAGGGCGGGCGCAAGGACATCTCGGCCTGGGGCGCCGTCGACAACGCCTACAGCATGGGGCCCTACCTGCTGAAGCCCGACGAGGCGCTCGTGGTCACGGGACGCCTGCCGAAGTGCAACTTCGCGAACGTGGTGCTCTGGAACCGCTGGATGGCGAGCTTCGAGTACCGCGGCCAGCGCATCTCGCTGAACCGCAAGCAGATGAAGCTCGAGCC
>Ga0187892_10002704_pt1 | contig 34469 bp, 35 predicted proteins | sample MA1701073metaG_FD_139345 | JGI IMG/M metagenome (GOLD analysis project Ga0187892, IMG submission 139345) | Bio-ooze microbial communities from a basaltic lava cave in the Kipuka Kanohina Cave System on the Island of Hawaii, USA - MA170107-3 metaG ... | reverse complement strand
TCTCTGCGCCACGTTCGAGGCGCGGCCGACTCTCTATCATATTCTCTCGGTCATTGTCATCATTTTTGGGGCGATGCATAGTTCGGCCCCGAAATCATGCACATTCGCCGCAAGGACACCGATAGCAGATTGGAATGCCGCACAAGATACGTCTTGCACTCCACCAGCCAAGACAGGATATTACTTAGAGTTGAACCAGGGAAATTCAAGCTTGGCAGATATCGTGATCGAAAAAGATGATAACATTTCTTCTTGCGCGGCAGCTGCGTGGGCTGTGCAAGGTAGCACTAGGCTCACAGAGCACATAAAACTTCGGGATAAAGTACGATACCGTACCGATTCACAGGTGGCTACAATTATCAGACATGAGTTTGGTCATGCATTGGGTCTTAATAACGCGATTGCTGGTTGCAGCTGTACTCCTGGTACTTGTGGCCTAATGTCTATAGAAGCACCTATAAAAGATTGTGTTCCAATCGCCGATGCTGCGGTGTCCGCTGCTGATGTCGGGCAGAGCAACCGAAACCTGGGGAACCAAAGTACTTGCACGACACCTGCACCAACAGGAGGTACTACTTTACCGACCGGTAGTTGTCCTAATTCTGACGACTGCTCGGAATTTGCTGGATATGGTGTCTTACAATTTGATGATTGCCAATATGAATATGGATGTCCAAACGGCTACTATGAGCAATTTACTTCGTCGGGCGGCCGCTGCTGTAAACTTGATCCCAGCCCGATAATCATTGACGTTGCTGGAAATGGATTTGCGATGTCTTCTGCTGCGGATGGCGTTGATTTTGATTTCGAGGGAAGGGGGTACAAGCTACGCTTGTCTTGGACTGCGGCTAATACTGATGATGCATGGCTTGTGCTTGACCGAAACGGTAATGGAATTATCGACAGTGCGGCGGAGATGTTTGGTAATATTACCCCCCAGCCACAATCAAGGCTGGCTAATGGCTTCCTAGCCTTAGCAGAATTCGATAAACCGCAGCGAGGAGGCAACGGCGACGGCCAAATTGACAATAGAGATTCAGTGTTTGCCAATCTACGACTTTGGCAAGATACCAATCACAACGCCATCTCTGAATCGGCAGAGCTTCACACATTACCAGAGCTTGATATTGCCAGTCTGGAGTTACGCTACAAGGAAGCGAAACGAACAGATGAATATGGTAACCGTTTCAGGTATCGCGCCAAAGTGAGTGGTATTCACGGAGCGCAAGTTGGCCGTTGGGCTTGGGATGTGTTTCTAGTGAGGCAACGGCAGTAGTCTCAACTCCAACAACCGATCTTCGGATGAGACTATTAAACGTAAAGGCCAGGATCAACCTGGCCTTTTCCATTTCCTCTCCCTCCATTATCAGAAGTCTGTTGATTCGCCGCCCTTCGCCGCAGGCATCGCAGCCGGCAAACAAAACCAGCTTGCCTGACCGTGATCTCCTGCAGAACGCCGCGATGCCTGCGGCGAAGGGCGGCGGTTCGGGTTTTAAAATTACAGCAGAGGACGCGCTTGATCGGCGTAACGTTTGAGCTTCATGTTCAGCGTCTGGACGCGCAATCCGAGCAGCTTCGACGCTTTGGTCTGGCTGCCGCCGCTTTGCTGCAAAGCTGTCGCTATCAGGTTACGTTCGAAGTCGTCAACGATCTGCGGCAGGTCGACGCCGTCAGGGGGGATTGACTTGAGGCTCGCGTAACGGACGCGCGAGGGCAGCGCCGACTCAGTGATCTGTTGCGGCGGGAGACAACTGATCGCGCTTTCGAGCACTGATTCAATCTCATCGAGATTGCCTTCCCAGTTGTATTCCGTCATCGCGTGCAACGCTTCGGCGCTGATTTCGTGAGCGCCTTTGTTCATTTTCTGGGCAATGCGCGAGACCAGATGCTTCGTCAGATAGGGAATGTCCTCGCTCCGTTCGCGCAACGGCTTCAGGACGAAGCTGAATGGGCGCAACATCTCGACCAGCCCATAAGCTATGCGATTCTCAGCCGTGCGGTCAGCCGGGTTCCATTCCGAAGCGAAGACCAGTCGCTGGCGAAAAATCTGCCCGCCGCGTTCGCGCCATCTTTGCTCTTCCAGATAGACCGCGAAACGCTGTTGCAGCAGCAGCGGCAGGCTGGTCAATTCGTTGATGTAAATTGTCCCGTGTTTGACGGTTTCGATCATCCCCTGCGGGCCGAAGAGGATGTTGTGCAGCGCGTCTCCGCTCAGCCCGTGAGCGTTGACGGCGAAAAATGGTTGCGCCCATTGCGCGCTGGCCTGATGCAAAACGCGTGCGACCTGTTCCTGCCGCAACCCCCGCTCGCCGATCAGCAGCACTGGATGGGTTTGCGACGCCTGAACGCCGATGAATTTTTTCAGGTCGGCGACGTTGGCGCTGACGCCGATGAAACATTCGTAATTCTCGTAGGAAACCACGCGATGTCCGTTGACCAGCGTCAAGGCCGGCCGCGGTTGCGGATTCGCGGGCAATTCAATCGCTGACTCGTTGATGGGTTTGCTGACTGCCTCGTTCGGTATCACTGCTTACCTCCCTTTTCGGCAAATCAGTACCGCGAGCGGTAGCGAGCGTGGCCTCCACGATTGGTCGATTGGAAGCCCGCTCGCTACCGCTCGCGGTACTGATTTCAAATCAAAAACGCGAAGAAGACGGAGGCTGGTAGAAGAGAGAGCGTCGTCCAACCTGAAAAGATTCTCCTCTACCGCGCGTATCTCTCTGCCTGCTTCGCGTTTTTGAGTCGAGTCAATCGCGGCGTTTGCCTGAGTCTGCGCTATTGCTTGGGATTGACTCATCCAGTTTGGAGTATGACGCGGCCGCTGAGTAAATGTCTTCAAACCTCAGTAAAAACCAGTAAAACATGTAAACCATTTGTAAAATGAAGCGATCGCTCACCACTGGGCAGGATTGATCGGGGTATACTTTCGCGCGGAGGGTAACGTGGATGGACAGGCTCAAGAAATTTCTACGCCAGCATGCGCTGATAGTCGGACTCGTCGCGGTGGCGATTCCGCTAATGGCGCATCTGTGGCTGCAATACCAATCGCTCCGGGAACTGGAAGAGACGCAGCCTGCTGCCCGCCGCGCTTACATGCGCTGGTATCTTTCTGACGTCCTCAAAAAAGTCGTTGCCATTTACGAGCAGAAGGCCGAAGAGACGCTCGCCGTCCCTCACACCGCTTTCCGCCACCAATATCCGAACCCTGATTTCGATTACCATTCGGCGATGGACGCCGGGCAAATCTCCAATCACTTCCAGAAACACCCCTTCAAAGGCGCGCGGTTGTTTTTTACCGGCATCATCAGCGGCCCCAAGTCTCCCAACATCGCGATCGTCAAGTTTTACGACCCCATCTCCTGCTCGTTCTATTACAAAGTGAATCGCCAGGAATTTAACGCGGCGCACGCGGCGGCGGCCAATTGGATCGCGTTGACGCTGGTCGAAGCTACTCCGAAAACTATCCGTTTGACCGTTGACGAACGCGACTCGAAGAACCGGATCATCGTCAAACCGATCGTTGACGAAAAATCGCAGGTGGTCGGCGTGGCGGGGATGTTCCTCAACGAGCGAGTCTTTATCAACGATTACCTCGCGCCCGCGATTAGAGAGACGCTCCCAAAGACATTCCCCGAAGATTACCAGGACGCCCTCGTAACCGTGCTTGACCTCAGTCATGACAAAAAGGTGGTGTTCGCCAACCAGCCGTTTGAAGGCCAGAAATATGACGTCGGGTGGCCGATTCCCTTCATCTTCACCGACTGGTACCTGGGTATGCGTATGCTTCACATGACCGAGGAGCAATGGAGCCGCAGGTCTTTCATCACCAACCTGTCGTTTTCGATTCTGACCGCGCTGGTGCTGATTGGAGGCATCGTGCTGGCGCTGCGCGCGGCGTCACGCGCGATGAGATTGTCGCAAATGAAAGCAGACTTTGTTTCCAACGTTTCTCACGAACTGCGCACGCCGCTGGCTTCGATCCGCGTCTTCGGCGAATTCCTCAAGCTCGGTCGAGTCAAAGAGCCGGGCAAGATCCGCGAATACGGCGAGTACATCGAAACCGAAAGCCGGCGATTGACGCAGTTGATCAACAACATTCTCGATTTCTCGAAGATCGAATCGGGGCAGAAGACCTATCACTTCGAGCAAACCGACGTCGAACACGTCGTCACCGACACGCTGAAAACCTTCGAGGTCGTGCTGGAACAGAACGGCTTTACAGTGAACCTGGAAAAACCAGCGGCGCCGTTGCCGCAGGTGGTGATTGATTCCGAAGCCATCGCTCAGGCATTTATCAATCTGCTCGACAACGCCGTGAAGTATTCGGGCGACGCCAAAGAAGTTGATGTGGCGCTGGGTCAGCAAAACAACTTCGTCACGGTATCGGTGAAAGATCGCGGCGTGGGCATCGCCAATGAAGAGCGCGAGAAGGTCTTCGAGAAGTTCTACCGCGTCGGCAATTGTCTGGTGCACGACGTGAAGGGCAGCGGACTCGGTCTTTCCATCGTCAAACACATCGTCGAAGCGCATCGGGGGAAAATCACGCTGGAGAGCGAACCCGGACGCGGCAGCGCATTCACCATTCATCTGCCAATTGACAACGGCGCTCAGGCGACGCCGGAAAAGAAGAGCAATGAGCAAATGATCGGTCGCGAACTCGGGATGAGTGGAGAAACCGGTCACTGAAAAAGGCTGGCTAAAAGGAGATAAAAGGGATGAGCGGAAAAGTTTTAATCGTCGAAGACGATCAGGCGATGGCTGTGGCGTTGCGCGACGGCTTCGAATATGAAGGCTATTCGGTCCAGGTCGCGCGCGACGGCGCCGCCGGATTGCGAATGGCTTCGGAGAAGGACCTGGATTTGATCATCCTCGACGTGATGTTGCCGAAGATGAGCGGATTCGACATTTGCAAACAATTGCGCGGCGCGGGCAACTCCACGCCGATCATCATGCTCACCGCTCGTGGTCAGGAGATTGATAAAGTCGTCGGCTTGAAGATCGGCGCGGACGATTACGTGACCAAACCGTTCAGCTTTATGGAGTTGATGGCGCGCGTCGAAGCGATGTTGCGCCGCACACATCGTCAAAACGAAACGCCCGACGAATTCCATTTCGGCGACATCGCCATCAATTTCAAAAAGTTCGAGGTGACCAAAGCTGGCGCGCCACTCGAAGTCTCACCGCGCGAGTTCAACATTCTGAAATATTTCATCGAACATCGCGGCGAAGTGATCACGCGCGATCAGTTGCTCGACTCCGTCTGGGGCTACGGCAGCTTTCCGCTGACCAGGACGGTTGATATGCACATCGCCAAGTTGCGACAGAAAATCGAAGACACGCCCGGCGACCCGCGTCACATCATCACAGTGCATCGCGTCGGCTACAAATTCGTCGTTCGACCGGAAGAGTGATGCGACGGCAGGAGACGCCCTGCCGATCGCCTCAACCTTTGCCGCCTTTCTGATCGCGCGAAGTGGTGGTCAGCCAGTCAACCAGCTCCAGCAATTCATCAGAAGCTCCCTCATCGTAGGTCACAAATGAATGCGTCTCCCCCCCGTCTTCAATGGTGATTTCATACTGGAACTGATCGGGCATTGCCCTGCCGCCACGTTTTGCGGGCTGGTCGAAGAGTTTCGCTTCCCCGACCAGCTTCTTCATCTCCCGCTTCTGCGCCGGAGGAAGTTGTTCGGAATCAACTTCGGCGCGAACCTTCAACCCCGCGATCCCGCCGGTTCTGACCAAACGGACAAGCATCACTTCCCTCCTCTGGTTTTAGGTTTTTTCGCCGCTGGCTGGCTGAGCTTGAGGCCCACGGCGTCCCAGGCTTCGCGCACGGCTCGCTGCTCGACGCTGTCTGCGCCGTAAAGCTCTCTGGCGACGTCGAAGGTCGCGTCGGCGCAATTCTGAAAGACCGAATTGGTGCGCAGGCGGTCGCGCAAAGTCACATACCAGATTTTTCCGGCGCGCTCCCAGGCGAACCCTCCCAACCGGACAGCCAGTTCGTAAAAGGCCTTGTTCGGGATGCCGGAGTTAATGTGGACGCCGCCGTTGTCGTCTCTGGTTTTGACGAAATCTTTCATGTGCGCTGGCTGATCATCTTTGCCGATCAACGGGTCGTCGAAGGCCGTGCCCGGAGCTTTCATCGAACGCAGCGCGACGCCTTTGATGCCTTTCGCGAAGATTCCCTTGCCGATCAACCAGTCGGCTTTATCGGCCTTCTGTTTGCGCGAGTGTTGATTAACCAGAACGCCGAAGACGTCGGAGAAATGTTCGTTGAGCGCGCCCGGCTGGTCTTCGTAAACCAGATCGGCCTCGTATTGAGTCACGCCGTGGGTCAATTCGTGCGCGATGACGTCCAGGCTCTTGGTGAAGCGCACGAAGATTTCGCCGTCGCCATCGCCGTAAACCATCTGCTGTCCGTCCCAGAAAGCGTTCATGTAATTGCGCCCGTAATGCACGGTCGAATCGAGCCGCAGCCCGCGGTCGTCAATCGAATTGCGCTCGAAGACTTTCATATAAAAATCGTATGTCTTGCCCGAACCGTCGTAGGCTTCGTTGACCATCACATCCTTGCTTCTGGGGTCGCCTTCGCCGCGCACCAGCGCGCCGGGCAGGCGGCGTCCGTTCTTGGCGTCGTATATCGTGCGGCGTTTTTGCCCGGCTGGAACAGCGGCGGCAAAGGCGACGCTCCCCAACACTTCGCGTTTGCCGCGCATCTGCGCGCTGATCTGCAATCCGTTGAAGGCCAGATCGCGTTGATGTTCATCGCCTTTTTCCGCCAGGTTGCGCAGGATGACCGGGGGGATGATGCAGCAGATGGGAAAGTCGTTTGAGTGGAAACAGGGTTTGCTCATGAAAAATCTCCTTTTTTATCATCAAAGCTCTACTTCGATCGCATTGTTTGAACCGCTACGCCCGATGAAAACTGTCACGACATGCGCCGCGCCGCTTTCATCAGTCACAAAGTCAACGTCCACTCGCAAAGTTAATCGCGCGCTGCGCGGCTCGGGGCGACCGAAGATCGTGTATGGACCAGAAGTGATGATTTCGGCGCTGGCAACGCAGTATTCGACAAATCGTTGGAACAGAGTGCTCACCACCTCAAGCTTGACGCCATGCTGAACCATTCGCAAATGCGCGTGAGGAATGATGCGCAATTGCCACTGCGATCCGTCAACGATGAGGTTCTCGGTCAAAACAGGAAAATGAACGAGCAACTCAGGCTCGCGCAAAAATTCATCTGCATAATCGCTCCGTAATTCATCCTCAATCTGCGCCAGCAATCCGGGATCAGCCGGTCGCTTTCGCAGATAGCCGAGCAATCGTCGAATTTCTTCCTGGCGTAACCGAGCCATTAATCTTCATCCGGAATTGAAACTTCACGTGGCGGCTGATCGGGCGTCCATGAGCTGAGCAGCCCCGCGAATTCTTTGGCAGGCGTCATCGTGACGTAGTAAGTCCGGTCGGGGCCGTAGATTTCGTAGGTTCCGTCAGATTCGTCTTCCATCCGCGCAAGCGCGCCCTGCTGCAACAAATCACGCAGCGATTCGAGATGCGCTTCCTGCCCCGGCGCATAAGCCACGACCCGCGTCGTACCATCGAAACGCACGCTCACCCATACATCGTGGCCGTTACGAGCCGATGTTTCAGGCCAAAGCCGCGCCAACACTTCGCGCCGTTCAGCGGCCGTCAGATGACGAGCGGATTCGACAACTTCAAGCACATTGGCTGCCATTTGCTTTTCACTTTCTTCATCCAATCAGAATCGTTTTGCGGCGGGCAACTTGCCGGCCAAACCGTATTGCCAGATGGAATGATTATAACGCCACTTCGATCAATCTACACTCAATGCGTCATGGCATAAACGATCAGATTCATTCCCAGCCTGTAAGCCGCCAATCCGTACTTCAGCGGATAGCGCGGATCGTCAATCCATTCCCAGGCGTCGCCGTTGTCGGCATTGCGGGCGATGAAGACCATCACTTGGCCGTTGTCGTCGAGAATGCCCTCGTAATGCGGAACGTATCCGTCCCGCTCGTGGGTGGCGCCGTTGTAAATGTAGTTGAAGAACATGGGGACCTGGACCACTTCGTTGATGTCGAAGTAGCAGTGGAAGATCGGGTGATTGAGCGGCAGTTCCTGAATCGAGCGTTCGGGGAAGACTTTGGCCATCTGCTCGCGGACATTGCGCCATTCGTATTCGCCCCAGAAATCGTCGAGCATCAGGAAACCGCCACGCAGCAGATACTCGCGCAGATGAGCCGCGTCTTCCGGCGACAGTTCCATATAACCAGGCTCGACGATGTAGATGAACGGGTATCGGAAAAGCTCCTTGTCTTCGGGCGAGACTGCGGCCGGATCGTCGGAGATGGCCAGACTGCTGCGGCACCAATTGCGTAGGCCAATGATGAATTGTTCGTCGGCTTTCGGATAATCGGTCATCCAACCGCCGCGCCGCCCGTAGTAGGAACCGTAGCGCAACCGCGCAAATGTGAATTCGAGTTGTTGACCAGGCTTTCGATAAGGATCGTCACGCCAGGCATCCCGGCGGAAGTCGGATCGTGGCGACACCCGCTGGCTCTGCACGGACGAAGAGGAGATCATCAAAAATAAAAACAACAGCGCGGTTACGGCTGCCTTCATCACGGACTCCCTCCTTCGGCTTTACGTAATAATCGCAGTCAATACCCCAGAATGTTCGTTCTCGCATCCGAATCTTCGGATCCGGCGGTCATTTCGCCTCGCTCAGGCGATGGCGCGGACTCGCTGTTCAGGTATCGGATAAAGGCCTCGTCGGTCAACGCTGCCGCCACGCCTTCTCCAATCACGCGACCGTCCGGATGCGACCAGATGCGCAGATCGTCGCGCACAAATCCGGCGTCGGCCAGCATTCGCCGGCGATCCGTCACGGCCAATTTGTAGAAGTCATCGGCCATCTCGCATCTTTCCATCAATGAGGTTTAAACGCTGGCTGAGTATAGCCCGGAAAGTTGCGCGCCGCGATAGTAATGCTCCAGTATCCGCCGGAAATCGTAGCCGCGTTCGGCCATCAACGCCGCGCCGATCTGGCACAACCCCACGCCGTGTCCCCAACCTGCGCCGATCAACGTGAAAGCTTTGTTCGAGTTGTCGCTCTCAACCACAAACGCTGAACTGTAAAGATGCGAAGGCGAAAGCGCGCGGCGGATTTCCAGCTCTTTGCCGATGATCATCTTCTCGCGTTTGCCAACGATCCGCAGCCGCACGATGCGCCCGGAAGCTCCTCGCTCGACCGGTTCAAGCTTACGGATGACGCCGAAATCAACGCCGAGCTTCTGGCGCAGCAACTCCTGCAACTCGTCCTGGGCTATCGTCACGCGCCAGCGGTAAAAGTCCGTAGTCTCCTGATCGAAATCGGGCAGGATTTTCCTGAGAACTGTTTTGTCGTTCGGGTTGCAGAACGCGGGCGGCGAATTGCGAAGCCAGCGCTCGGCGTTCGCTTCATCGCTCAAGGGCAGATTGAATCCCGACGGAAAGGTTTCGCCGTCATAAGAGACAGCCAGATAAGGCATCCGCTCCTCTTCCCAGGCCGCGTCGAAGCTTTCGGTCATTCCGCCGCAGGATTTTGAATATCGCGCATCGCACAACTCCTCGCCGTAGATCAGCGCCTGGCCGAACGTCGCGCGGATCGCTTCGTAAGCTCCCGGCGAAGTCACTTTCGTGACGCCCTGGTAACGCTGGCAATGATCATCGGCGCAAACATCGAAGTCTTCGTGGCTCTCCTGGCCGTACCAGCGGATCAGTTGCCTCTCGGCGCCGAAGCGTTGAACCAAAGACGAATGGCTGTGGCGCTCTTTCTTCCACGGTTTCATCTGCGCCAGCAGCCAACTGCGCGAAATGATCGAATGAGCTTTGAGCAGTTCGGGATGCGCATCGGCGCTCATCTCCGAAGAGATGACGCTGGTCAGATAAGCCTCGACCGGAATCTCGTTGACGACGACCAATTGCTCGTCGGAATCGAGTCGGAGGTCGAGCGCCCCCTGGAACTCCTGGTCCTGTTTTCTCTGCCAATGGAAATCAATGCCGATAGTGACATCGCGGACGACGAATGACGAAGCCGAACCGGCGGGTTTCAATCGGATGCGCGGAGCGACGACGACTGGTTGCCCTGCCGGATCAACGATCTCGACCTGGCCCTCGGTTGCTCGCGCGCGATAACTTCCCGCGCCGAAATGAGCGCCGGCGGCGGCGACAAACCGGTCTTTCAGTTCGAAATCTACCGTTTCTGCCCCGGTCATCAAACCGACCGAAACTGTTGGCTCCCGTTCGATCACTCTCAACTTCTCCTCTCGTTGGAGAAGTTTGGAGTTCCGCCTTCAGGCGGGCAGTCTCAGTAATTCAAACTGCCCGCCTGAAGGCGGAACTCCAAACCATATTTCTCATTGATTCCTCAATCGAAGATCACGGTCTTGCCTGCGTAAAGCAGAATGCGGTGTTCAATGTGCCAGCGCACAGCGCGCGACAGCACCATCTTCTCCAGGTCGCGTCCCTTCTGAACTAGATCGCCCAATTGATCCCGGTGCGAAATGCGGATCACGTCCTGCTCGATGATCGGCCCCTCGTCCAACTCGTCGGTCACGTAATGGCTCGTCGCCCCGATCAGCTTGACGCCTCGCGCGAAGGCGCGATGATGCGGGCGCGCGCCGCTGAACGCCGGCAGAAACGAATGATGCACGTTGATGATCTGCTGCGGGTAATGTTTGACGAAATCCGGCGACAGTATCTGCATGTATCGCGCCAACACGATCAGATCAATTCCGTTCTCTCGCAATAGCGTAAGCTGCTGGCCTTCAGCCGCCGCCCTGTCATCCTTCTCGACCTGAATGTGGTGGAACGGGATGCGGTAGAACTCCGCGATTCTCTGCGCGTGCTGGTGATTACTGACGATCAGCGGAATATCGCAATTCAATTCGCCGCTCTGATGGCGGTAAAGCAGGTCGGCCAGACAGTGATCGTAATGCGAGACGAAGATGGCCAGCCGTTGTCGCTGCGACGAGAGTTTCAACCGCCAGCGCATCTCGTATTTCTCGGCGATGGGCGTGAACTGGTCTTTGAACTCGACGATGTCGAGCGTGAAGTCGCGCAAATCCCATTCGACGCGCATCAAAAACAATCCCGATTCGTTGTCCCGATGCTGGTCGGCGTGAGTGATGTTGGCGTTGTGGCGATAGAGAAAATCCCCAACCGCCGCCACCAGACCTTTGCGGTCAGGAGAATTGATCAGAAGAATCGCTGTGTTGTTCATCGCTGTTTGGTTGACCTTTTCGGGTTAATTTCCTGATCCAGGAGTCGAACCGTTCCTGGTCAAGCGTCACTTCGGCGTAAATCTTCTCGACATCCCACGAGCCAATCCTGTCGAAATGAGAAGGGTTCGGGACAACCAGCACGCCCGACAGATCAATCGCCGCCGGGCTGACCGTCAGCTTCGCGTCACCTTCGGCATCATAGCACGACGGGCGATGCCTGCCGCGCGGAAACACGATCACCGTCCATTCATTGCCATTGATCGTCGCCACCAGATTGACCATCGGCTCGGCCTCAGAGCTAGTAGTCTCGGCCAGAAGCCTCAGCGCGCGCCCGAACCACCTGACCAAAGCATCGCGTTGGAAGCCGCGGATGATCAGGGCGTTGAGACGATAACCATGCGGCGCGAAGATCTCGATGCCGGAATCGCTCGACCAAACCTGCCTCTCCCAACTTTCGAGGTCGCGGAAGATCGGCAGCAGTTCGCGATCACAAGCCTGGAAGTGCAAATGGTCGGGCGCCGAAGCTCCGCAGGCGGGGCCGTTGTACAAAGCGAAAAAGCCCTCGCCCAACTCGCGCGCCAAATCAAGCAGCGTTCCGAAATTGCCTTCGATTGATTGCGGTATATGCTGGCGCGAAGTTATCACCAGGTGTCGTGGCAAAACCGGAAAGGGGTTGCACAGCGCGACGAAATCGGCGCCGAATTCGACCCCGCGCTCCTCCGGCGGCAAATTGTCCGGGCACAGAAAACACGGGCGACGCTTGATCGTCGCCGGGTCAACTACCGCCGCCGTGCTAACAATTCTTTTCGCGTTGAACTGTGCGAAGATTTCGGAGCCTTTGACCGAAAGCTGCTTGTATTTGACTTCGGCCAGCCCTTCGATAGCGTCGCGCAACATCGGCCACGTCGCCTGCTGCTGGTCAATCAATCCTTCGACGAGGCTGCGAAAATCCGGCGTAGATTTGTTCGACAGGTACGGGCGCAATTCTTCTATGCCGACGACCCTCTCTTCCCAACTCATCTGCCTCTCCCATTCAGTTGCTGCCGCGCCAGAATCTCAATCGTCCGCAGCCAATCTTTGTAGGCGTCGTAACGATTGGCCGTCGCCAGCGGCAACGCGCTGTCGGAATTGCCCGACCATCGGCGCGCAAAATAGAGCGAATCGTAAATCCGCCCGATCTCGTATTCCCGGCTGACGCGCAGCGCCACCGCGTAATCTTCGCCATAGCTGGTGTTCGGCAAACCAATCCGGCGAAGCACAGCGACATCGAAAGCGCGCGGCGCGCCCAGCCCGTTGATCCGCAGCGCGTTGTTGCGCCCGTTTTCGCGCGTCCATTCGCGGTGATCAATCAAACCAGGCGGCAATTCGTTCAGATCGAAATCAACAATCGTGTATGACCCAATGACCATCGCGTATTTGCCTTTGTCGAACTTCGCGACGATTCGGGCGAGCGTTCCGTCGCTCGAATAAATATCATCCGAATCGAGCTGCACGGCATAGCGTCCGCAATGCGACGAATAGATCGCTTCGTTCCAGCATCCGCCAATGCCGTAATCAGTCCGCTCCGGAATGATGTGAATCAACCGCGCAGCGCTTTTGCCATTCTTTCCACCATCACTTGTCCCGTTATCAGCCGCAAGTTCACGCAACAGATTGGTCGTGCCGTCGGTTGAATGATTGTCAACGACGATCACGTTGAATGCGAAGCCGGTCTTTTGCGAGAGCGCGCTCTTCACCGCGTCGGCAATCGTCTTGACACGGTTTCGCACCGGAATGATCACGCTGGCTTTGACCGAAAATTGTTCGCTCGATTCCGGCGCTTCGGCGAAGCTCGGTTCCAGGTATGCGCCGATGCGTTTCAGATGCCCGGTCACGATCTTTTCCATCTCAACCTGGTAATCGCGTTTGCGCGGGTCAACGTAATCGAAGAGTTTCTCGCCGCTCCCGCGCAGGTCTGTCGCCACTCGCGTGTAAAGCGGTTCGGGGATGCGGAAGACCGAAGAGTTTATCGAAAGCTTCAATCGCAAATCGTAAAGCCCTCCCCAACCCAGTTCCTGTGGAATCGCGCCATGTTCACTGATCGCCTTCTCGACCGCTTTGCGCGAAAACAGCAACACCGAGCCGAAGTCGAAATTGTCACGAACGCTGCCGGGTTGATAATCAATCAGCGGATGATCCGTCACTTTGTCATCGTTCTTCTGCCGGAAGTCGGAGTAGATCAATCCCGCGCCCGTGTCGTCGGCGACTTGGACGAAACGTTCCAGCGCGTGTGCGCCGAGTTCGATCTCCCCGCCCGGCAAAATCAGCAATAGATAATCGCTCTCCCACACATCTAGCAGGTCTTTTATCAGAGCGCCGGAGTAAAATCCGCCAGCCTTGTTCGCTTTTGCCGTCGAAGTCAGAATCGTTTCGACCAGCGGGTGGTCGTCGAAGGATCGCGCTTGAATCAGTACCGCGAGCGGTAGCGAGCGTGGCTTATTGATGGAGCCACGCTCGCTACCGCTCGCGGTACTGTCTGGAACGGAGATGGTAAGCCTTTTCATTCTAATGGCACTGCCTTTCTACTTTTTCACTCGCGGGTCGAGCTTTTCGGCCTTGCGCAGGGCTTCCTGCGAAGCTGCGACCTGTCCCTTCTTCTTCAACGCTACGCTCAGTTGGTAATAAGCCTGCGCCAGACTCGGATCGAGCTTGACGGCGGCGTTGAACCGCTCGACGGCTTCGTCAAGTTTGCCTTCGTTGAGCCGTTGAACGCCCACGCTCACCACCGCGACCGCGGCGTCGCGATCCTGTTTGAGTTTGATCAAACGCGCTGCCTCCTGAAGCTCCGCGCGCGCAGCGTCGGTTTCGCCCTTTTGCCGCAGAGCCGCTCCGAGCGAGTTGTGGAATTCCGGATTGCCCGGCGCGAGTTTAATCGCCTCGCGGAATTCGGCGATGGCCGCGTCGGTCTCGCCTCTTCTCTGCAACGCATTGCCGAGCGTGTAGCGAGCCTCGGCGTCGCTGGGCTTCAACCTAACAGCCTCGCTCAATTCCAGCTTCGCCTCGTCGAATTTGCCTTGCTGAACATAAATTTCGCCGAGCGTGAAATGCGCGTCGGCGAAATCGGGCTGGATCGCGAGGCACTTCTGCAACGTCTCGATGGCGGCGGCGAGATCGTCTTTGCGTTTGTAAGCCAGCGCGAGGTTGTAATGCGCGGCGACCTGGTCTGGCGCAAAGCCGATCAGTTTCTGGTAGGTCGCAATCGCGCCGGCGAGGTCGCCTTTCTGCATCAGCGCCAGCCCCAGGTTGAGATGCGCCGGTGAGTTTTGATCGTCGAGCTTGATCGCTGCCTGGAATTCTGCGATCGCCGCGTCGTAGCTTCTCTTGCGCAATAGAGATAATCCCAAATTGTTGTGAGTTTCGATTAAATCCGGTTTGAGTTTGATCGCCTGCCGCAAAATTGGGATTGATTCTTCGATCTCGCCGTTCTCACGCAGCGCCACCCCCAGACTGGTCATCATCTCAGCGGATTGGGGTTTCAACTTCACCGCGCGGCGCATGACGTTCACCGCTTCCGCGACATCTGCAGGAGCCGCGCGCCGAAGTAGCGCAGCGCCCAGCGCCTGGTGAGCCATCACATCATTCGGTTTCAATTTCACGGCTTCGCGCAGCGAAACAATCGCGCCGTCCGGATCGCCCAGCAGCAGTTTGCCGTTGCCCAGAAAGTAATGCGCTTCGGCCAGATCAGGTTTTATTTTGACCGCCGCTTCGAACTCTTTGATCGCGCCTTCGAGATCGCCCATCTGACCGAGGATGAATCCCAGGTTGGTGTGAATCTCAGCCGAGTCCGGTTTGAGCTTCGCCGCGTAACGAAATTCGCCGACCGCCGCGTCGAGCTTCTGCTGGCGATGAAGGAGCGAGCCGAGCGAAATGTGAAGCTCCGGGTCATTTGGGTTCAATTCCGCGGCTTTGAGAAAAGCTTCGATCGCGCTGTCGAAATCGCCTTTCTGCTCGAACGCGACGCCGAGGTTCGTCCACGCGTCAAGATAATCAGGCTTCAACGCGATGGCTTCGCGGAACTCGGCGATGGCTGGGTTGAGCTGTCCACTTTTTCCCAGCGCCAGTCCGAGCGCGTTGCGGGCTTCGGCGTTGCGGGGATTGGCGCGCACGGCTGCGCGCAGCTTTTGGATCGAAACGGTTGATTGTTGTCGCGCCGGAGCTGCCGCGCGCGTTTTTCTGGTTTGAGCTTCGGCTGCGCTCGCGCAAAAGACCAAACACGTGATGACGAGCGCGCAAGATCGCTGAAATGAAGTCATAGATGGTTCCAATTGAAATCCGGATTTCGCCGCGTAGCATATTGAACGGTTCGGACGCCGGTCAAGCAGCCAATTGATTCTCGCCGCGCTTCTCTGCTGCGCGTTTCTGTGCTATTCCTACGCGCCGATGAAATCCACGAAGACAATTCTGCCGCTTTTGCTCGCTCTCGGCTTTGCGTCAATCGAAGCGCGGGCGGGCGAACGACCCAAATACGGATATTACAGCCGCTGTCTCGTTTTACGGCGTGTATGACTTCTGATTCCGAGGAGACGCATTTCATGAGGTATCGAATCCTGGCAACCGGATTGATGTTAATCATTACGGCGTCCGCGATGGCGCAAACCCATCAGCATGGAACGACGACGACTGGCGATGGCCAATACAACCCATTTATTGTGTCAGACAATCGCGGTGGGTTTTATCTGGCTTACGTCGAACGCATCAACAACATCGGCAACGTGATGCTGCGCCATTCTACCGACGGCAGGAATTTTTCCGCGCCAGTCCGGGTCAATGACCGCACAGGCGACGCGACGGTGCGCAACGAGAATCCGCCGAAAGTAATCGTTGGGCCACAGGGCGAAGTCTACGTCTGCTGGGCGAACGAACGCGGGAAATGGAAAGGCAATCTTCGCTTTGCGCGTTCGACGGATGGCGGCAAGACATTCTCTCCCGCGCTGACCATCAATTCCGACGGCGCAAGCGAACCCGCCGGGCACGCCTTTCAATCAATCGCTGTGGACAAGCAAGGCCGCATCTACGTCGCCTGGATTGATGAGCGCAATAAGCAAAAAGAAGATCGCGGCGGGGAAATCTGGCTGGCTGTTTCGGCGGATCGTGGCCAGACGTTTTCGCGCGACCGCCGCATTCTGACCGATGTTTGCGAATGCTGCCGCACGAATCTGCAAATTGACGTGGCGGGCAACATCTATCTCAGCTATCGAACTGTGCCGCGCTCAGGGCCGATGTACCGCGACATCATCCTCGCCCGCTCGCAGGACGGGGGAAAGACCTTCACGCAAACGGTGGTCAGCGAAGACAAGTGGGAAATCCCCGGCTGTCCGGTCGCCGGGCCGAGCTTCAGCTTCGACAACCACGGCGCCATCACCGCTGTCTGGTTTATGGGCGGCAGCCAGCGTCCCGGACTTTACTACGCGACTTCGACCGGCAACGGAAAAACATTCGCGCCACGTCAACTACTCGATCCGCAGCAAAAGATCGGAAAGCGCGCGCACACCGCCGGCCTCGCGGATGGCAATGTCTTCGTCGCCTGGGACGACGCGGACGGCAAGACCTTCAGCGTTTGGGGTGTGCTTGATCCGAAAAAGGGATTACTGCGGAAAAACAGCCAGCGCGAAGGCATCGCTTATCCCGTGGTGGCGGCCAATAGCCGGATCGCAGTCATCGCTGGAATGCGGTTGGCGACGCACGAGATCGTGACTTTTACGGAAAACCTGAATGCGGTTGCCGGAGCCAATTTGACCGGACGATAGACTGATCAGCGACTGGATTAGCGAGATACGAGATAAGCGATCAACCGGTCGGGCCTGTTGGTGACGATTCCGTCAACTCCGAGCGAAATCATTCGCGCGAACTGTTTCTCTTCATCCGCCGTCCAGACATAAAGCTTCCTGCCGCTCGCTTTGATTCGTTTCGCCAGTAAGCCGTAGCAAAGCTCGACCTGCATGCACAAAACCTGGTAGTTGATGCGCCGCAGCGCAATCCACGGATAAGCTTCGCGCAGGCGAACGCGAGGATTGAAGCTGGGTGTGCCGAGGATGACGCCGAGTTCGATGTCGCGGACTTCTTCGCCAAGCTCTCGCATCAACCTGATGTCGAACGAAGCCAGCATCACTTCCGACTGGCAGCGGCGCGACCGAACGATTCGCAGCGTTTCCTCGGCGGCGTAAGGGTCTTTGATTTCCAGGTAGAGTCGAACTTTGCCCATCGTCAGGTCGAGCGTTTCATCCAACGTCGGCACACGTTCGCCTTTGCCCGCGTCAGCGCGTTTGATTTCATCGAGCATCATCTGGTCAACGCGGCCACGAAGGTTGGTCGTGTGATCCAGCGTCGGGTCGTGAATGACGACGACTTGATGGTCGAGCGTGATGTGCAGGTCGAGTTCGATCATCTGCGCGCCCTGGCGGATGGCGAGGTCGAAGGCGCGCAAAGTGTTTTCGGGTTCGTAGACGGATGCGCCACGATGGGCGATGACGAGTGGGGGCATACGAGATTGCTTTATTTGGGGTCGCGCGGCTCAGTGATCAGCTTGAGGCCATCGAGGATTTGACGGATTCGCTTTGACGATAGCGTGCCGATGTATTCGTCCAATCGTGATTTGTCCACGGTGAAGATTTGTGAAACGACAACGACACTTCGCTCAGGCAGATCACCCTCTCCTTCCGCCAGAAGCACGTTACCTGGCGCCGTCGCGCGTTTGAGGTTGGAAGTTAACGCACAGATCACGACGCTGTTAATCCGGCCGTGGTTAAGAGCATTATTCTGGATGACGACGAACGGACGCCGATAACCGGGACCAGAGCCGATCGGAGCGCCGAGGTCAAGCCAAAATAGGTCGCCTTGGTTAATCACGTTCATCCCTCTCAAGGACTTCGCGGTAGAGAGGTATCATCCGCCGCAGTAACTCTTGTTCCTCTTCGTCCGGCCCGTCCTGGTAAGCCAGGTTCATTTGCTCCACGAGTCGTCGGGTTCGATACTGCTCGATGAAATCTTTCACGGCCATTACGAACAGGCGGCTGCGCGAAAGCTCCATTTCACGAGCCACAGTTTCAACCTCCTCGAACAGCGACTTGCTCAATGAGATGTCAGTAACCAGTTGGTCAGCCGGCGCCTCGGACTCGGCGCCATTCAATTCATCGGGACTTTTTGGTTCCCACGCTTCGACCACGGGATGACTCAACAGATTTTCAACTGTCGGAGCGACAGCCTCGGCCAGAACCTGACGCGCTGATTCGCCGTCTTTTCTGGCGAGGCTCTCTCGCAACTTCGCTTCGGCTTCGGGAGACAGATTTAATGTGACAGGCAGTGTCATAGTTCACCTTTTCGTCTGATTGATTTTGCAGACGCCTCATTTTACCTGAAACTCGCGCGAGCCAAGAATCAACGCCGCCACACCACTAACCACTTCATTGTTCCTCTTCGCCGCACGCTCATCGAATTTCGCTGGCGTCGCTTTGGCTCGCGTGTCATTCAACACCCGGCTCAAATTCTCGCGCGTTTCCGACGACACGTCGCTGTGAACCAGTACGGCCAGGAGTTGATCAATCAGCTTGTTTTTATTGTCCATCGCGTCGGGCGCGACGAAGCGTGAAGCGTCAACCCGCGTGCCGTTGATCCGGTTGTTGATGAGCGCGACCGCGAAGTTCATTCTTTCAAGCAGCGTCGCATTGCTCATCCAGCGCGACGAATCTTCGGAGTAACCGGTCGGCGGTTGGCACAGGTAAAGCGGCTCGCCCATTCGCGCGACAAGCTGGATCAACGGCTGCGCGCCGTCGGTCGAAGCTCCCGTTGCGCGGATCGCCGAAGCGACGAGTTCGAGCGGCGATTTGACTTTGTTGCGGTAATGTCTTGGCGAGTAAAACTCCGGCGAGGTCAGGATCGCGCGCACGACTTCGCGGAGGTCACCACCGGTTCTGGTGAAAACTTCCGCCGCCGTGTCAATCAGCGATTGCGGCGGCTCGTCGGCGACGAAACGCTGGCAGAGTTTGCGCGAGATGAATTTGGCCGTTGACGGATGCTTCGCCAGAATGTCCAGCGCGCGCAATCCGTCTTCAATTCCTCCGCCAGGAGCGATGCGCGCGCCGAGCAAGACCTTCTCGCCTTTGTCGTGAGCGCGTGGCCGGAATGCGAAACTCATATTGCCGCGCGGCCCAAGAGTCCATCCCGTAAAGCACCGCGCGAGGGCGATCACGTCTTCCTGCGTGTAACCGCCGTCAACGCCGAGCGTGTGAAGCTCCATCAGTTCCCGCGCGTAGTTTTCATTCAAACCCGGACGGCGCGGTTGCGGAATCGGATTGCCGTCGGCGTCGAAACGCTGTGGCGGCGCGGGCGGTTCGACCTGGCTCATGAAATTGTCGAGGTAAAAAAGCATCGCCGGACTTTGCGCCGTGGCGACCAGCAACTCTTTGAATTTACCCAGCGCGTATGGGCGGATCGCATCACGCTCGTAGGGAGTCAGCAGCCAGCGGTCGGCGTCTTTCTGGCCGAAGACGTTGAAGTGGTTGAACCAGAAATCAACCATCACCTCCTGCAACTGCTTCTCGCTGAAGACGGCGCGCAGCAGCTTGCCCTGCTGCAATTCGCGCAGCGGCGTTTGCGGATCGCGTCCCGCAGGCGGGCGCGGCGGTTGAGTTTGCGGTCGCGGCTGCTGCGGCGTCGCCGGTTGCTGCATTGAAGGTTGAGGCGTTGTCTGTTGCTGCATCGCCGGTTGCTGCGTCGATTGTTGCGCTCCCTGTTGCGCCGGTTGTTGTAATTGTCGCGGTCTTGCCGATTGTTGCGACTGTTGCTCCTGCATCGCATCGCCAGGGCGATCCGTCATCTCACCTTTATTCGGTTCGCTACCCGGAGGCTTGATAGCAGGCGCAGGCGGGGCCGGAGTCGGAGTCGGTTGCGGGCGGACCGGAGCCGGCTCGAAGTTCTGCAAAATCTCGAACTGCGACATCTGCAACGAGCCGAGTTGATTCAAAGGCCGCGCGAGAAAATCGTCGGACAAATCTTCGGGATGAAGTTGTTGTTCCAGATAACGCTCGATGCCCATCTGCCGCACGCGCTCGACATCGCCGGGACGAGGGCCAAATCCGGCGCGGTTGAGCAGATGCAAAATATTCTGCTCCTCGGTCAATTGCGGGAGTGACGACGACGCGCGGCGGTTGCGCTCAGTGGCGACGCCGGCTGGCAATTTGATCAAACGCTCGCCAGCAGCGAACGCTCCGCCAGGCAGGTTGGGTTTGAGCGGGGCGACGGGCGATGGCGGATTGCCCGGCGGCGCGCCCAACAAACCTCGCAGCCGAACCTGTTGTTCGGGCCTGAGCGAAGGCGCGAATTCTTCGAGCATAGCGCGCCGTTCACGCTCGACCTGCCCACGTAGATCATTGAATTGCGGGCTGCCCGGCGGGAACTGGCTCATTTGTTGAAGGATCTGGTCAATGCGCGGGCGGCGCGCCGAGAGCAGATCATTCAACCTGGCCGTCTGCTCGGGCGTAAGCTGCAGCGCTTCGGTCAGATCGGCGACGATGCGCGATGCGTCGAACGGAGTTTGTTGTGACCGCGCCGCAAACGGAAGAGCGGCGATCATCGCCAGCATCAGTCCGCAAACCAGCAGTGACAGAACTCGCTTGAGTGATGCCTTCGTCGTTTTCATCTTCGTTCTCCTCGTCGGGTTTGTTCGGGTTTGTGGAGGCGCGAACATCTTAACATCACTTGATTGAAGCCGCGATGCGAATCGGGTAATCTGCCCCAGCGAATTTCGCCGCGTATTTGCTATGCAAGCTTTGCCATCGAACAAGGAAGAAAAAGAGACCGGCCGCGCCGAATACTCACCCGACAAACTCTACTCGTTCGCCAGCCTCGATCAATACACGTTCAAGCAGCGGCTGATCATCCGCTTCGCCGGCCTGGCGCTTTACTGGCTGATCCGCGCCATCGGAGCGACCTTGAAGTTCAAGATCGTCGGCTGGGAGCATCACACCGACGATGAGCCGTTGGTCTACTGTTTCTGGCACAACCGAATTCCGATTGCGACCTATTTCTGGCGGCGGCGCGGCATTGTGGTGATGTCGTCTTTGAGCTTCGATTCGGAATACATCGCCCGCTTCATCCAGCGCTTCGGTTACGGCGCGGCGAAGGGTAGCTCGACGCGGGGCGCGCGGGGGGGATTGATCCAAATGATCCGCGCGGTCAGGTCGGGCAAGAGCGCGGCGTTCACCGTGGATGGGCCGCGCGGGCCGATTTACGAAGCCAAGCCGGGAGCGTTGCTGGTGGCGAAGAAATCGGGCGCGGCGATTTTGCCGTTTTCGATCTCGCTCGACCGTTGTTGGCGGTTGCCCAGTTGGGATCGGATCGAGATTCCGAAGCCGTTTGCGCGCGCCTACGTCGTCATCGGCGAGCGGTTTTACGTGAAAGACGCGGATGACGAAGCCGAGCAGCGGCGGTTCCAGCAGGCGCTCGACGAATTGCGCGAACGCGGCGATGCGCTTGTCAGAAGCCGTTCTTGACAGCCTCAGACGCCAAACTTAGAATCGCCGTTCAATTCCGGCAGGCCTTTTTCAATACCCCTGAGAACGCACGCATCCTGCGGCCTGGGCTTCGGTCAGGCGCTGACCAGCGCCGGTTTGATTGCGCTCAGCGCGCAGGATGCGTGGGTTCCCAGGATTTTCGAGGAGAAGATAACTTGTACAGCGAAGAATCGTCAGGACAGATAGCTCGGCCAGTCGCCGCGCCCATCTCGCGCACGATTGCCGCCACAGTCGCGTCTTTCATCGTGCCCGGTCTTGGGTATGTGGTTTTTGGGAAGTTCGTGCGTGGCGCCATCATCGGCGCGGTCATTATCGCCTTGTTCGCGCTCGGCTTGGCGATGGAAGGCCACCTTTACAAACCCGATCCGAACGAATGGCTGACCTGGTTCTTCAGCTTTTTGGACGCCGGGATCGGGCTGCCTTATTTCATCTGCCTGCTGGCCGATTGGGGCTTTCAGTTCACCGGCGAGCAGGCCGCGAAGGTCACCTTCGAGTACGGCAACACCTTTCTGTGCGTCGCGGGCGCGTTGAACATGCTGGCGGCGATGGACGTTTACGACATCGGGATCGGGAGGAAGGCATGACACATTTTCTGGCTTTGATCCTGTTCAGCCTGCTGGTTTCGGTGGCCTTCGCCGCGCTCTCTTCCGAGCATTTCACCACGCAAGAGCGCGTCAAATACGGCGCTAAGGTGTTCGCTTATTTCGTCGGCATCGGTTTTCTGATCGCGTGGGGATTGTACTTTTTGCCGCTCTAAAAGTTGTGATAGGCGCCAATGAGTGGCGAGTGGCGAGTGGCGAGCGCGATTTTCGCCTCTTTCCGCTCGCCATTGTTTTTTATGCAATCGCAAAAGTTCGCATTGATGCTCGATTCGGTGCGCCGCCTGGCGCGTGGCGGCTCGACCGCGCGCGCCCTGAACGTGCTCAGGAAAGGGCGTCCAGCCGACGTGGCGCAGGTGCTGCACGAACTGAGCGACCTTGACCGGAGGGCCGTCTTCACCGTGCTCGCGCGCTCGGAGACCGAACTGGCCGCATTGAGCTTGAACGAGCTGAGCCTGGAAGAAGGCGTCGAATTGCTCAAAACGCTCGCGCCCGAAGAGATCGCGCAGGTCTTGCAGGAGATGGCAAGCGACGATGCGGCGGAGTTCGTCGGCCAGTTGCCGGAAGATTTGCGCGAGCGATTGCTCGATCTGATGAAGGTCGAAGCTTCGACCGACGTGCAGGAGTTGTTGAGCTTCGCCGAAGGGACAGCCGGGCGGATCATGACTCCCGACGTCTTCTCGCTGAAAGAGGACCTGACGGTCGGCGAAGCGATCTCGGCGATTCAACGCGCGGGCAGCGATGTCGAGTTGGTCTATTACCTTTACGTGGTTGACGACCGCAACCATCTGGTCGGTGTTTCCAGCCTGCGCCAGTTGCTGCTCGTTCCGCCCACCACGCCACTCAAAAAAATCATGAGCACGGACGTGATCAGCGTCCGCACGGACACCGATCAGGAAGAGGTCGCCCAGGTTGTGGCGCGTTACAACCTGCTGGGCGTCCCGGTGGTTGACGTGGAGAACAAGCTGGCCGGCATCGTGACGGTTGACGACGTGCTGGACGTGATCCGCGACGAGGCGACCGAAGATATTTACGCGCTGGCCGGCGTGCGGTCGGAAGAGAGCGTGGTTGGTTCGCCGCTGCGTTCGGTGCGATTGCGCTTGCCCTGGCTGCTGGTCAATCTGGCGACGGCGGTTCTGGCCGCGTCGGTGATCAATTCGTTCCGGGGGACAATCGAGAAAGTCGTCGTGCTCGCTTCGCTGCAATCCATCGTCGCGGGGATGGGCGGCAACGCGGCGACGCAGACGCTGGCCGTCATCGTGCGCGGACTGGCGTTGGGCGAAGTGACTTGGGAAAACGGCCGCCGCGTTTTGTTCAAAGAGATTCTGGTCGGAATTGTCAACGGAGTGGTCAATGGGTTAATCGCAGGTACCATCGTCTGGCTCTGGTTCGGATTCAGTTTGAAGATGCTGGTCATTGGCGCAATTATTGCCGCGGCTTTGATCATCAACCTGGTGATCGCCAGCATCGCCGGTACGGTCATCCCGCTGGTTCTCAGAAAGCTGAAAGCCGACCCCGCGCTGGCTTCGACGGTGTTCGTCACGACCTGCACGGATGTCGGCGGATTTCTGACGTTCCTGGGACTGGCGACTCTGCTGATCAGGTACTTGAAGTGAACGTGTTGTGCGTTGGCGCGCCGGAGGAAGAGTTATGGGAGAGTTTATGGATGGATACACGATCAAAGCTGCAATCGCGGTTGGCGCGTTGATCGTGTTGTTGCTGTTGTGGCTGGTGTGGAAGTTTTTCTCCAAGCTCTTCAAATTCGCTGTCATCGGGCTGCTGCTCGGCGCTACCGGGGCGGCGTATTACTACTATCGTTCGCTTCCGCCGCCGCCGCCGGATTACGTCGGCAAACACGCTTACGGGTTGAATTCGGGCAGATACCTCGGCGTGGTCGAAGGGCAGGGCGAAGACAAGCAGCGCGGCGCGATCTGGATCATTCGCCCGCCGGGGGGTTATCCGACGATGTACCCAAAATCGCGCGTGAAGTTGCAGGATAAATGGGAGCCGGAAGCGAAAGCCGAGGATTCGCCCACGCCGACGCCATCTCCCACTTCGACAAAGGATGGCGCGCGAAAGAAGAAGTAGATCAATGCGGCGGCGTTTGTGCGTTTGTGTTCGGTTTTGAAATTGAGTCAGCCTCGTTTAGACTTACCGCTTCGTTTGTGGCCGCCAGCGCGCATTATGCTTACATGTGGCCTGCACGAAAACTGTATGGCACAACTTCAACAGGAGTTTCCAGCGAATGAGCCAAGAGTTTGTCACAATTTACTTCGGGCTGAAATTTCCTGTTAAAGAGGAAGAGATAAAAGCATTACAGAAAAAGGAACACTCGTATCAGATCACGGCCCGAAAGCTAGGGCTGGATTGTTATTGGGGAGACTTCTCGCCTTTTGTGGATGAGTATTATGTTTTCATCGGTAAAGAGATCGGAAGGCTGGGCTGTGAAGAGGAATGGAACAAGGAAGTCAGTGAGGCCGAACTGGTCAGGAGCATCGAGACAACGAAAGCGACTTTGAAAGGGGCGGGTTTCAAGGAAAAGCCGAAGTTGCTGATGCATTTTCAACCCGACATTTAAAACTGCCCCAAAGCTTTTTATGCCGCTGCACGAAACAGACGCCTTCGTATTGCGTACCTTCACGATGAAAGAAGCGGACAAAGTCTGCGTCTTTTTCACGCGTGAAGCGGGCAAATTGCGCGGCGTGGCGCACGGGGCGCGGAAGTTGAAAAGCCGATTCGGCGCCAGCCTCGAACCTTTCACCGAAGTCGCCCTGACCTATTTCCAAAAAGAGAACAAGGAGCTGGTTTCGATCTCGAACTGCGAGATCATCAGTTCGCAGTTTTTCGAGGGGATGAGCGGCGAAACGCTCGGCGTGATGCATTATCTGGCCGAACTGGTGATCGAATTCATCCCCGATCACGAGCCGAACGAGCGGGTCTATCGGTTGATCTCGGCGACGCTGGAGACGTTACGGCAAGCCGGCGCGGCGGACGCGAAAGAGCGCAATGAGAAGCTGCCAGCGATTGTCCGCTATTTTGAAATCTGGATGTTGAGACTGGCCGGTTTTTTCCCTCACTGGAAAAATTGCGGGTTGTGCGAGAGAGATTTGACGACTGAACCTTCGGTCTGGCTGACCAACGAAGGCATCCCGCAATGTTCGGCGTGCAGCGGCGCGCGCGGCGATGAGTTGAAGCCAGCGGTCTGGCGAATGGTTCAGGAGATTCTGACCCAGTCCCCGTCGAAGTTTCTGTCATCCCCCCGCGATCTGCGCGCCGTTGCGCAGGTTGGCAATGTCGCGACACGGTTGATCAACCGCGTGCTCGAACGCGAATTGAAATCCTACGAGGTCCTGGATCGGCTGAGGTCGGTCGAATACGCAATCACCTAACACAAATGTTTGAAGGAGCAATGAATCATCAATGAGTAAAAAGTACGTCTATTTGTTTGCCGATGGCCAGGCTGAAGGCACAGGCAAGATGAAAGATTCGCTCGGCGGCAAAGGCGCCGGGCTGGCCGAAATGACCAACGCCGGTTTGCCCGTTCCCCCGGGCTTCACGATCACGACCGAAGCCTGCACGGCTTATTATTCGTCCGGCGAGAAATTCCCCGAAGGGATGTGGGACGAGGCGCTGGCCGCGCTGGCGAGAGTCGAACAGGCGACCGGCAAGAAGTTCGGCGGCGGCGACAACCCGCTGCTCGTTTCGGTGCGTTCCGGCGCGAAGTTTTCGATGCCGGGAATGATGGATACGGTTTTGAACCTGGGCTTGAACGATGAGACTCGCAAGGCGCTGGCCGCGCTTACCGGCAACGAGCGTTTCTCATTCGACGCTTATCGCCGCTTCATTCAACTTTTCGGCAAGATCGTGCTCGGCATTGACTCCGAAAAGTTCGAGCACAAATTCGACGAACATAAAAAGAGCCTCGGCGTCGTTGAAGACACGCACGTTCCCGCCGAAGCTTTGGCTGAGTTGATCGAAGATTACAAAGCCATCGTTAAAAAAGAGACCGGCAAGGAGTTCCCGACCAATCCGTTGAAGCAACTCGAACTGGCCATCAAAGCGGTCTTCGCTTCGTGGAATGGGCGGCGCGCGAAAGATTACCGCCGCATCAACAAGATTGACGACAGCCTGGGCACTGGCGTCAACGTCCAGACGATGGTCTTCGGCAATATGGGCGAAGATTCGGGCACGGGCGTGGCTTTCACCCGCGACGTTTCGACCGGCGCGAAAGAGCTTTACGGCGAATTTTTGCAGAACGCCCAGGGCGAAGACGTGGTCGCTGGCATCCGCACGCCGAAGAAGATCGCCGAGTTGAAGCAGGTGATGCCGGAAGTTTACGAGCAGTTCAGCCAGGTCGCTCAACGCCTTGAAAAACATTACAAGGACGTGCAAGACCTGGAATTCACCATCGAACGCGGCAAGCTGTTCATGCTGCAAACGCGCAACGCCAAACGCACTGGCGGGTCGGCAGTCCGGATCGCGGTCGAAATGGTTGAAGAAGGATTGATTGATAAAGCCACCGCCGTCCAGCGCGTCGAACCGGCGCAACTCGATCAACTGCTGCACCCGATGATTGATCCGAAGGCCGAGATCAACGTCCTCACGACCGGATTACCCGCCTCACCTGGCGCCGCCGTTGGAACCACAGTCTTCGATCCCGATGAGGCTGAAGCGATGGCCAAGGAGGACAAGGAGGTCATCCTCGTGCGCATTGAAACCTCGCCGGAAGATTTCCACGGGATGGTCGCCGCGCAAGCGATCCTGACTTCGCGCGGCGGCTTGACAAGTCACGCTGCTGTTGTGGCGCGCGGAATGGGTAAATGTTGTGTGGCTGGCGCAGGCGAAGTTGTTGTCGATTACGCAAACCAACAGTTCACGGTTAATGGCGTGACGGTCAAGAAGGGAGATTGGATCACGCTCGACGGAACGACCGGTCGCGTGATCCTCGGCAAAGCGCCGGTGATCAAGCCCGAAATCAGCGGCCATTTCCGAACGCTGATGGAGTGGGTCAACCAGTTCCGCAAGCTCGGCGTGCGCGCCAACTCCGATACGCCGCACGATTCGGAAGTCGCGCGCGGCTTCGGCGCCGAAGGCATCGGATTGTGCCGCACCGAGCACATGTTCTTCGAAGGCGACCGCATTGACAGCGTGCGCCAGATGATCCTCTCGTCGGGCGATTACAAAAACCTCGAAGCGCAACTCAATTCGGCGAAGGCCGATCTTGAAAAGGCCTCGAAGGACAAAAAGGCTGACGCCAAAAAACGTGTCAAAGAGATCGAGAAGAAGATCAAACGTCCGAGCGAGTTGTATCACGGCGCGCTGGCTTCGTTGCTCGAACTCCAGCGCGAAGACTTCGCCGGCATCTTCCGCGCGATGAACGGCTACCCGGTGACAATCCGCACGCTTGATCCGCCGTTGCACGAATTCGTCCCGCACGACGACGCAACGCTCAAAGATTTGGCCAAGAAGATCAAGATGAACTTCAAAGAGGCAAAGGCGCGCGTCGCGCAATTGCATGAGTTCAACCCGATGCTCGGCCATCGCGGCTGCCGCCTCGGCATTGTCTATCCCGAAATCACCGAGATGCAGGCGCGCGCGATCTTCGAGGCCGCCGTCAAAGTCAAGCGCGAAGGCGTGGTGGTGAAGCCGGAGATTATGATCCCGCTGGTCGGCAACGTGAACGAGTTGAAGCTGCAAACCGAGGTCGTTCGCCGCGTGGCCGGCGAAGTCTTCCAGCGCGAGGGCGAGTCGGTCGAGTACCTGGTCGGCACGATGATCGAGTTGCCACGCGCGGCGCTGACCGCCAACCGCATCGCTGAAGTCGCCGAGTTCTTCAGCTTCGGCACGAACGACCTGACGCAGACGGCGATGGGATTGAGCCGCGACGACGCGGGCCGCTTCCTGCCGTTTTACGTCGAGAAGAAAATCTTCCCCGACGATCCGTTCCAGACGCTCGATCAGGAAGGCGTCGGCCAGTTGATCGAGATCGGCATCAGGAAAGGCCGTTCGACGAGCGCCGATCTGAAGGTTGGCATCTGCGGCGAGCACGGCGGCGATCCCGAATCGGTGATCTTCTGCCACAAGGTCGGAATGAATTACGTGAGCTGTTCGCCTTACCGAGTGCCAATCGCGTTGCTGGCGGCGGCGCACGCGGCGCTGGCCGATCAGATGGGCGCCACGGCGGCGGCGACAACGGCTTGAAAACTCAATCAACTACCTACGAAGAGGCGGAGAGCGAGCGCCTTTCCGCCTCTCCGTAATTTGCTCATGAACATGAAGAGGATCCATGCCCGTTCGTATATTTGTTGGGAACTTGCCCTATAACACCACCGAGGCGGAGTTGAGAGAACACTTCTCCGCCGTCGGCCCGCTTACTTATGTCTCTCTTCCGACTGATCGAGAGACCGGTCAACAGCGCGGCTTTGCCTTTCTTGAGTTCAACGACCGCGCTCAGGCCGATGAGGCCATCCGGCGTTTCAACAACCAGTTGTTCAAGGGCCGGCCGCTGGCGGTCAACGAGGCTCGCGCCAGAGAAGATCGCCCGCCGTCAAGCGCGACATCCCGGCCTCCTTTATCCCGGACGGACTCGACCGCGAGGCCGGACCTGGCTGGTCCCCAGCCAGCCGGCGGCAAGCCGAACCGCAATTTCGGCCCTGACGCGGAGCCACATCGCAAACGCAGCAAATCGAAGGGCGGGTCGAAATCGGAGCGCGGCCCCAAGGGGCCGATGCGCGAAATGGTCAGAGGGCAGTTCTTCGGCGGGGATGAGGATGATGATGAGGATGATTTCTACGAAGCCGAATTGAGCGGAGACGACTTCGCCGGCGCCGAGGATGACTCGGAGAGTGGAGACGAGACTAATCAACCGGAAACAGAAACTAAACCTAAGGACTAATAAAAATGGCTAAAAAATCAAGACCGACATTTCAAAAACGCGAGCGGGAAAAAGCGCGCATCCAGAAGCAACAGGAGAAAGAAGCGCGGCGGCTCGAAGCAAAAGCGCTGAAGGCGAACGCAGAGGCTGCGCTCGAAGGCGAAGACCCGGACATCGCCGGCATCCGCCCCGGCCCGCAGCCCCTGCCGGAGCAGTGGGATCACGCTAATGACGGCCCACCGGATCCATCCACGCAAGCTTGAGCGGGCAATGCGCATCGGGTGGTTGCGACCAACGGCCAAGCCGATGCTCGGCCATAGCGGCTGCCGCTGCGGAAATGCGGGCAGGGAAGCTAATGTTTTCCCTCCCGCATTTTCAATTTTGGGATGCCGCGATGCTTGTCAAGGTAAGCTGTCTGTTGGTCTGAGTGAGAGAAGGATTGGCTGCTCTTGCTCGACTGGCCTTGATCGTCGTTTCGGCCATCAGACCCTGCGGACAAAAAAATGTAAGACAAAAAAATAAAGAGCGGCCATTTTTTGTCCTACATTTTTTTGTCCGGTTGGCTTTTGTGGCCGAAACGACGATCAACGCCGCTCGACTGATGCGAAAAGACGAAGCTACAGGCGCGTTTCATACACGAGCGGAAAGCTCAAAAAATCGCTTGAGTCTGACGTTACGTCAGGTCTTACGATGAATGCGAAGGGAAGAGAGCGATGGAAACGCCGACGGAAAAGCCGATCCAACGCTGGTACAAAGCGAGCGAGTTCGCTCGTTTGACCGGCATCACGGTGCGGACGCTGCATCATTACGACCGTCTCGGCTTGCTCAATCCGAGCGGGCATACGGCGGCGGGCTATCGTCTTTATGGCGAGCGTGACTTCGCGCGGCTACAGCAGATCGTGATCTTGAAGTTCATCGGCTTCCCATTGAATCAAATCAAGGAGGTTCTCGACCGGGACTCGTTGCCGCTGGCGGCCGCGCTGCGGCTGCAACGTAACCTTCTCGCGGAGAAGCGGCGTCAGTTGGATTTGGCGGTCAAAGCTATCGAGAAAGTCGAACGCTCGCTGGCCTCCAACGGCGAGCCTGATTGGGAATCGTTCGCAGACATCATCGAGGTGATCAATATGCAAAACAACATGGAATGGGTGAAGAAGTACTACACCGAAGAACAATTGCAATCGCTCGCCGCCCGCTGGTCGCCGGAATTGCAGGAGAAAGCGAGCCGGGACTGGGCGGAACTCCTCAAGGAAGTCGAGGCTTCGCTGGACGAAGACCCGGCGAGCGAGAAGGTCCAGGCGTTGGCGGCGCGTTGGAAGGAATTGATCGAGGCATTCACGGGAGGCGACCCTGGGATCGAACAAAGCCTCCGCAACCTGTACGCCGACCAGGCCAACTGGCCGGACACGTTCGAGAAACCTTTCGGCAACGAGGCGGTCGCCTTTATCAGCCGGGCGATGGCGTTCCGCAAGGAGAAAGAGCCATCGTAAGTTGGGGGCGCTATTGCGCAGGCGTGAAGAAAATGGCAGGGTAGCGACGTATGAACCCAAAGATCATTGCCGTCTCAGGCGTCTCTTCCAATGTTGGCAAGACGACCTTGCTCTGCGATTTGCTGAGCGAATTGTCGCGCGACCAACCCTGGGAGGCGATCAAACTCACGCGCGGCCATTACCGGTCGTGCGGCAAAGACCCGCACGCCTGCTGCGTCAGCCATTTGCTCAGCGATCATCCACTGGTTCGTTCAGGCCGCGACGAGACTTACGCCTTCGGCAAAGACACCGGGCGTTACTGGGACGCGGGCGCGTCGAATGTCCACTGGGTGATCGTGACCGATGATCAGGTTGAGCAAGGAATCCGACTGGCTCTGGCGCGCGTGAAGTCGAACGGCGTGTTGATTGAGGGCACAAGCTTTCTGAAATCCATCAAGGCGGATTTCGCGGTGATGGTGGCGCGCGCGGATCAAGCTAAGATCAAGCCTTCGGCGCGGCGCGCGCTTCAAGGTGGGTTGATAGATTCACTTTATCTTTCCGGCGAGGGCCTCAGAGCAATCGGCGAGAGTTCATTTCCACCTGAATTGGCCGGCGAACTGCCCATCTTGACTCATCGTGATCTGCCACAATTGGTCAGCCGAATCCATCAGCTTGACTGACCGGCGCTCAGGCAATCCTTGATCATCTTCTTCAACTCGTCGAACTCAATCGGTTTGCTGAGGTAAGCCGTCCCTCCGGCGGCGCGGGCTTGTTGGCGTATATCTTCGTTGTCGTGCGCTGAAACGATGATGATCGGCAATCGCTCGAATTGCGGGTCGCTGCGGATTTGGCGGGTCGCCTGCAAGCCGTCAACCACGGGCAGCGTGATGTCTATCAGGACGAGTTCTGGTTTTTCTCTGTGGACAATCTCAATCGCCTGTTGGCCATCTTCGGCTTCGAGCGGGTCGAACCCGGCGAGTTTGAGCATCAGTTTCAGCGGGGCGCGAACTTCTTCGAAATCCTCTGCGATCAAAATGCGTGGCTTTCTATCTGTCATATGTTGATGGGTGAAGGCGCCGAACCTGAATGAGAGCGCGGGCATTCTAGCAGCCGCATCGGGAGCCGACAAGCATCGTTTCCCGGCTCAGCCGGAAATTGAGATTGGCATGCCTTTTTGTTAGCATACGCCCGCCTTTCGGCGCGCCTCTTTTCATTCGATGAAGTTAAGATGAAATTCAACGGCGTCCGTGCGCGCTGACACAAAGCGTGAGAAGCGAAAGCGATTTAACTTCCCCCTCCGGAGATCCCCCACGTAATCTGTGAGAGAAGATGTCTCCAATGATCAAAGACAACGAAGAAGAGGTATTGATCGAGACGGGGCGGATGGCCGCGCGCCTGATTCACGATTTCAAAAATCAGTTGGGCGGGTTGAAGCTTTACGCCGCCTATTTGAAAAAACGCTTTGCCGACAATCCCGAAGGCCTGGAGATCGCCGAAAAGATCGTTCAGGGCTTGAACGAAATGGCCGATCAGGCGGCGACCTTGAGCAAGCTGTCGCGCCCGCTCGAATTGCGGATCGAAGCCGCCGATCTGAAACCGGTGGTCGAACGGATCGCCGGTAATCTGCAATCAAGATCGCAGGCGAGGAAAGTGAAGCTTGAGTGCGAGGTCGAGCCGAATCTGCCTCAAATCTCTTTCGATTTGCCGCATCTCAGCGCGGCGCTGGAGGCGGTCATTGCGCGCGCGATTGATTCGTCGCCGGAGAACGGCCAGGTCAAGGTCTCATTGAAACGGCAGAGCGAAATGTTGCTGATCGAGATCGCGGATGAAGGCGAATCGCTCGATGAACAACGGCTTCAGACTTTGTTCGATGTCTTTGTCAGCGACCGCATCAACAAAACCTCGCTCGGTTTGGCGATGGCGCGGCGAATTATCGAAAAACACGGTGGCCGGATTGCTGCGCGCCCGGCGTCGCCGGCGGGAACGGTTGTGGAAGTGAGGCTAAGTTTGTGATTGGAGATTGGAGATTGGAGATTGCAAGGGTAAGTACGGCGCCCCGCAATCCGCAATCCACAATCCGCAATGGAGAAAGTTGCCCTTGAAAAAAGAAGAGAAAATTCTGGTCGTTGACGACGAAAACTCGATCACTGACAGCTTGCGGTTGCTGCTCAGCATGGAAGGCTACAACGTTGAGATCGCGTCGAGTTACACCGCAGGCCGCGCCGCCATCGAGCGGCAATCATTCGATCTGGTGCTGACCGATCTGCAATTGCCCGATGACCACCAGGGAGGGTTGTCGTTGCTGCGCGCGGTCAAAGAGCGTTCGCCCGACACCGAAGTGATAGTTATCACGGGCCACGGCTCGATCACCGAGGCCGTCGAAGCGGGCAAATCCGGCGCTTTCTATTTCGTCGAAAAACCCTTCGAGGCCGATCAGATTCTGCTGCTGGTCAGCAAAGCGTTGGAACGCCGGCGGCTGGTCAATGAATCGGAGAACTTCCGCCGCCACATCCAGCGCCGCGAATATTCGAGCATCATCGGCGCGTCGAAAGCGATGCAGATGATTTACGAGACCATCGAAAGCATCGCCCGAAGCGACGCCAACGTGCTGGTCATCGGCGAATCGGGCACAGGCAAAGAACTGATCGCCAACGCCATCCATTTCAATTCGCTGCGCGCCGACAAGGATTTCGTCAAGGTCAATTGCTCCGCGCTGCCGAAGGAGTTGATTGAAGCTGAGTTGTTCGGTTACGTCAAAGGCGCGTTCACCGGCGCGATTCAGAACCGCCAGGGATTGATCGCGCAGGCGAAGGGCGGCAGCCTGATGCTGGACGAGATCGGCGAAATGCCGATGGAGTTGCAGCCGAAATTGCTGCGCGTGTTGGAAGAGCGCCGCTTTCGCCCGGTCGGCTCGACCGAAACCTTCGAGGCCGATTTCCGGCTGATCTGCGCCACGAACCGCGAGCCGCGTGAAGCGATCAAGGAAGGAATGATGCGTGAGGATTTGTTCTACCGGGTCTCGACGATCTCGATCAACGTCCCGCCGCTGCGCGAACGCGCCGAAGACCTGCAACTGCTGACCGACCACTTCTTCACCAAGTTCAAAGAGAAATACAGCCGCCCGCTGCAAGGCTTTTCGCAATCCGCCATCCAGCGCGTCTTCTCGCACCGCTGGCCAGGCAACGTGCGCGAATTGCAGAACGCCATCGAACGCGCAGTGCTGCTGGCCAAAGGCAATCGCATCGAACCCGAAGACCTGCCTTTCGGCAGTCAATCCCAGGAAGCCACAGCCGACAGCTTTTTCGCTCCTCCGAATATGACGCTCGAAGAGATCGAGAAACTGGTCATCGAACAAACGCTCAAACGCACGCAGGGAAATAAACAGGCGGCGGCGCAGATTCTGGGCATTTACCGCCCGCGCCTCTACAGCAAGATCAGGAAGTACAAGATTCAGGTTCCGCGCGAGTCGCGCAAACGCGCAAAGAAAGGCGCTGGGGCTTGAAGGTCATAATGGAAATCAACCCAAAGTTAAACCTGATCCTTTCCAATTTGGCTAGGATGAAGCGGTCGGTCTTGGGGCTTCGATCATCGTTTCGGCCACCAGACAGAAAAATGTAAGAGAGAAAAATAAGAGATGCCATTTTTCTCTCTCACATTTTTCTGTCTGGTCGGTCCGGAGTGGCCGAAACGATGATCGA